>ERZ650304.44-NODE-44-length-79980-cov-11.439449_pt1 | contig 79980 bp, 108 predicted proteins | sample MGYA00376240_ERZ650304 | MGnify/ENA primary metagenome ERZ650304 (study PRJEB26733, sample SAMN07839271) | wastewater metagenome | biome: small river; feature: stream; material: water | place: USA: North Carolina | collected 2016-03-01 ...
ACAACAGGAAGAATAAAAAAATATAAAGTACTATTTTTACTTACCTTTGTTAGTTTGATATCTCTTGCCTCTCTAGGATTTGTAGTAATTCGATATGAAGATGGAACTAAGTAATTTAGTTTTAAAATCGGCTGTGTGAAGGAGAATCCCTCATCAATAAAAATAGTATCTTCACTTGTAACAGTAATTTTTAATTTACCAACAGATTTAGAACCTTCATTTCTTACTACAGAATAGTTTGAAGCTAGACCATCGATAACTGGATTAAATGTATCAACTGTAGAATCTAATGCTTTTATTACTGTATTTGTTTGAATAAGATCATCAATGTCATTCTTAATCGGATTTTGAATTGTAGCTGCTAACTTGATCAGTAATTCATTTAATACTGATCCAGGTGAAATATCTGCAGAAGGGAAAGCTTCTCCAATAAAAGTTTCTAGTCTTGTTTTTGTTTGTTGTAACGATTCGCTCATATTACGGTAAAGGTATTAAAAATTCAACAGGTTGCTCTGCTCTTGGGATTATTTTAAGTTTAAGAGAAACTCCACCATTTGGTGTGCTTACTATTTCTTCTAACTCAACTACATTAAGTTGTTCATCAAGAGGTAGATTATTATCAATTTGATAGTTAATAATTTCATCTGAAACTTTGAGATTAGCAAAAGCAAATAAACTAAATAAATCACTACGATTAAAATTATTTGAAGTAGATGTTATTTTTGTAATAAAATCACTACCAAATTCAGGATAATTTTCTTGAGAACCTAATTCTGTTAAAAACATTATTGTGTATCTTTGTATTAATTTTTGTACACCTGCACAATAATTAGAAACTAAACCAAAGCTCGGAGTAATTGAAGAATGGTTTGGGGCTTGAACACCTTGCATAATATGCAAGTCAAGTTTTCGATCTGTATAGTTTGTCGATGTATTAGATATAGCCATTATTTCTTATCCTCCGATTGTTCTTTCAAGAACTTTAATCTACCCAAAGCTATGTTTAAAGCTGCTCTTGTTCTCTTTCCTTTTTGTGATAAATCATGCCTATAATATTGTAATCTAGTTTGATTTCTCATTGCAAAACATTTATGAAATGAATATATAATATTAATTTCATTTTGCATCCAAGCATACTGTTTTTTTGATTTAGGAGATTTTTCTTCGTAACGACTTTTATATTCTGAGTTTAATTCTTTTCTATCAAAAAACTGTTGGTAGTCTTTTGTCTTTAATTCTTTATCATATTCTAAAGCTTTGTAAACCCAATTATACCCTACCTCATCATTCTGAACCCGTTTTTCAACGATTTCTTCTTTCATCCATTTACGAAATTTTTCAAATAATTCTTTAGCCTTCATTAGTCGAGTCCTTCCGCTAATCGTGCCGTAATGAACTTTAGCCGTTGTGAAATAGTTGATGGAGACATACTTAATTTTTTACCTATAGCAGCATTATCTAAAACAGGTTTTCCACCAAAGCCTGTTTTGTATTCAAAAATTAATTTATCCTTATCAGATAAATCATGGTAAACAAAGTGAATCCAATCATCGTCATTACCTGCATGAAAGATTGGTGTATAAGCTAGATTCGATAAATTTACATCTTTCTTTCTTACAGATAATAAACTATTAACAGCACTTAACGACATACCAGACGCGTCTGCTAATTCTGATGCTGTTGGTTGTCTACCATATGTTTCGGTAAGGCCAGTTTCTATTTGATTTAATTTACTAATTTTAAATTGTTTGTTTTCAGGCACTCTAACAGTTCCACCATATTGTGTAGATAACCTAGTTAGCTTTTGAAGTGCATTTGTAAGGTACGTAGAAAATTTAATACCGGTCGATGCATCGTATTTTTGAGCTGCTGTGTTAGCCAGCTTATAAGCTTCTATTTTTACAAAGGTTAAAGGTATAAATTTAGCATTCTTAGAAGCTTCTAGTTCTATTAACTTTTTATGACTATCTATTAATTTTTTAATTTCTTCAGGACTTTTCATTTATTTTCTTGCGCTAAAGTTTGCACTATTATCTCCAAGCCATTTTTTTTGGAAGCTTTTCATTTTTCCGTCATCATAAGAATATAGTTCATTACTTGAAGTAGAAGATAATGACCCAACATCACTGCCGAAGCGTGCGGAGTTGAATGTAATTTGTGTAGCTGCTGTACCACTTCTTGCAGCAGTTATAGATATAGAATGAGTTACTGATGTCACATAGAAATTATAAACTAAACACGGAGATTGGCAAGCTAAGAAACCAGTTGTTGCAGGTACCCATTGTGGGTTGAATTGCATATTAAAAGAACCTGCACGTTCGATGTACTTTTCCATTAGGAAGCGAGCTTTTGCATATTTATCCATAGTTTCTCTTATCTTATTTGCATCCTTTCCAATTTCAGAATCAACCTTCGACTCATCTCCATCCATTTTGCTAGATGCATCTTCTTCGGTATCAGGAATTGAACCTTTTCCTGTGTCTGCCCATGCTTTTCCACCTTCAATATTTTTACGTACTTCATCATTATGAATAGCTACTCCAGCAAGAGCACTTCTAGCTAAATATGGAGGAGCTGAAACAACTAATACACCACTAGCACCATCATCAGGCGTTATATCATTACCATCTTTTGGGTACTGTCCTAAATAGTCCGCATATATACTAGAAATAACGGATTCAGGTGTTAACAAGGATGAATCACACTCTACAAAACAATATTTAATATTTTTGTAGGATGTATCATTTAAAACAAAATTACTATAGTCAGCTGGGTATGCTTGATTAGGTGTAGATGATTGTTTTTTTGGATCTCCTGGACGACTACCATCTAATTTTAGAAAGTTAGATTGAGGTATTACATAAAGTTTTTTGTTTGATGGAACTAACACACAACCAACGTCACCCATAGCGTTTACAAGTAAATCCCAAGCTGTATCACCACCATTGAGCAACATATCAACATAATAACTTGCTGATTGTGAACATTTTAAGTCTTGAGTATCAGCGTTATCTACATCAATGTTATCTAATTCTTTTTTTAAGTCTTTTAATGAATCTTTATAAGCTTGGTCTTCTAATATTTTAACTAAAGCAGATAATTCCTTAGTAGATCCAAGAAATTCTTTCGATTCTTGGGAATCGGCTATTTTCTTAATTGCTTCAATATAAAATTTTGGAGGTGCGACTTGAAGATCTAGTTCGTTTAGAAACTTAGTATACATTTCTTGTGGGTTGCCGGAATCTATTGTTAAGTTAGGAACATTACGATAAGCTAATGTTGAACCTGGGTATAACCCAATATATTTTGGGTACATATCCATTAGTATCTGAAACTTGTTTTTAACTACAACAGTAAAATCCATTCCTCCAGGTGTTTGAACACTGGACATACCATCAAAAAAACCATCAAAATCTAAACAACCAGTTGCCGACTTTATTTTTATTTTAACTTTATCAGGTTTAGTACTTTTTTTAAGCGAAGCGGGATTTGAAAACAAACTAGGTGCATTTTTTTGAACCCAAGGTGTATTTAATGTAATGTGTGCCACAGGGATCATATTGTATCCATAGGTAATACTTATACCAGTTACACCTTCTCCGTTAGACCCAAGTCCTGGAATTCCTGTTACTGAAACTTCTACGTCTGTTGTCATAAATTATTAACTGTGTATGTAAAGGCTATCAATAAAGCTGCGAACTTGTATATACTATTGAATTCGTTTACCCAAATCTCTTCTAATTCAGCTAGATTGTTATTATAGTTATTTAAAGTTTTAAAAGGATCTGTACTTTCTAATTGTTTTATTACTGCTAATAAATTGATCGTATATGGGGATTCGATGATAAATTCCCAAGTTTTATCTCCTGTAGCAGTAAAATCATCTTGACCAATATTTACAAAATTAAATGTTACTCCAGTTTGACCAATTTGTATAATATTACTTGTCGATGGGTCTTCGGAGGTTACAGTAATATAAGCATCTGAGTCATCTTTGTCCTTATACTCTTCTTTATTTTTTATGTATACATTTTTTATACGTGAAAAAATTCTAATTTGATTTGTATCGTCAACTTGTTCAATTAAGAAAGTATCATGATTGTAGTTATTATATGTAACTGTTCCGAATTTTGTTAGTACGTTTAAAGCAAAACCATTATCTTCACTTACAACAGTGTTTGATCTTCTGTGAATTTTGAAATATTCTTTTGTATCCAAGTCATAACTAATTCGGTTGTCTAATGCTAATACATAATTATATAGACCAACTGAATCAATTAACTTCAAATAACTAGTAACCAAGAATAATCTATAGAAGCGTGAACTTTTTGGGGGAAAGAGTTTGTCGTATATCTTTTGTAAATCGTTAGGTAATTTTTTCGCAGAGAATTCTTCCGGAATATGTTCCGAAGGTTCAAAGTAAGAAAGATTAAGAAGTGTAGTTCTAAAATGATTTAACATGATCCTGTTACTGATGATTTTTTAAGACTCGAATCAATCATACCTAAGTCAATAGATACAAGATAATGAGTTTCTGGTTCTGCTACTGCAGTTATGTTGAAGCCGGTTAAAATTCCTGTAACCGAAATTGAATTAAAAGATACAGTTACTTTTTGTCCTCTTTTACCGCCTATACTAGACCAGAGCTTTTGAATACCTGGGGCTTGATCAGATTGACATTTTAAGAAACACATCAAATCAAAACGAATCTGTCCTACACCTCGTCCAAAATAAAAATAATGTACTAAGTCTCCAAAAGATTGAAAGAACTGAACAGTCTCACTATGTTGGACACTCATCGAGGTTAAGATAGATACTCCACTTTCATTAATGATTCCATCAAATAAATCACAATTTACAATCTTACCTCCAGGACCTACACTGTTTTTAAAAATTCCTGAGTTTGAATATTGGAAAAATAATGCTGCCATATTAATTAATAAATGCTTTAAGAATTGCTGCCACTCGATCTAGACCACGAACAATTTCAGTAGAACCAGTACCTAAAGCTGTTTTAATATCTTCGAATATTTGTTGGTCTAATTTTTTCTGTGCTCCTTGTAGATCTGTTTCTTTTTTAGTTGATGCTTCTCCTAAAATATCTGAAGCTCTTTTAATTACTTGCCCTGGAGCAGTTTCTGCTTCGTTAAAGGCTAATTGCTTTTTGCGAAGAGTATCTAATCCTTTCTGATCAAGAATGATAGAACCGTCTTCTTTTCTTCTTGCTCCTCCATATTTAAGCAATTCTTTTTGTTCGTCGGCACTTAAAGAACCAATACTACCAATTCCTTTGGTTAATTTAGATTTAAGACCTTCAGATAATTGTGTACTACTCATGTCTTCTAAGAAACGGCCAATACCTTCTTTTGAAGCTTTCCAATCAATATTGTCTAAAGTTAAGCCACCCTTTTTATCTTTAAGTGAAAGGTACCCTGCATCATGATAAAGTTTAAGTTCTTCACCAAGACGTTTCTTTGCTGCATCCTTGGACTCTTGTGATACATCGTTCTTTAACTCAAGATCACTGAGTCCTTGCATATTTGCTTGCAGCTTATCTGTAGCAAGATTCACTGTATCTTTACGTACATCTTCATACGTTAAAGAAGCAGTTTGAATCAATGCGTTTTTCATAGGAATAACGCCCCGTATATCATTAAAGCGGCTATTTGCATGATCTCTTTTGGTTGCCGAGTCTATAATACCAGTTCCATTAGCAAAAGCTTGTGCTTGCTGTACATCCTCAAGACTTATTCCTAATTTTGCAGCTTCTGAGGCAGAATAATTTTCTGCATTTGTTGAAAACAACTGGCCAATTGTAAGTTGGTTTGCAACAGTTTCGAACTGTGACATTCCATTTTTATCTAAGAGCAGTTTTCTTTGTGCTATAATCGCATCAGCTTCATTGCCGCGGCCTTGTAAAGTAAGATTCTTTCGTACATCTTCTTCACTTAAGTTTTCTAGACCTCCCATCGTCTGAAGCATCGCAGCTCTAAAAGACTCGCTAGTTTTATTTTGTTGATTAAACTGAACGGCATCTAACATTTCTTTAACTCTTGTTCTAGATGGTCCGTCTGTAATAGCGTCTAAAAGACTTTGTTTACCTTCTCCAAAATCTCCGTTTAAGAAGCCTTGTACTAATGTTTGGTTAAATGGTTGATTTAACTGAGCATACTTCTTACCCATTTCAGCTTCTTGTAACGCATAATTCTCCGTTACACTTTTTGCAATTGCTAGTTGTTCTTGATAACCTTTTTGCTGTTGCATGGAGTACATGTTTAGATTTGTCATGAAGTGTTTATCTCCAATAAATCTATTGAGCCTTCCATTATTAGCTAATTGATATCTAGACAGAATTTCACTCATTTGTTCTCCTGTCTTACCTCTATTAGCTATATCTTCATACAATGCTTTTTTTCTTTCTTCAGGCGTTAAGACTTTACCATTACGAATAACTTGTCTACCATCTGCATTTACGGCTAATGAGACAGCTAATTCAAATTCTCTACCTGTAGCAGTTACAGCAGCTTGATCAAAATCTCTACCTAAATTTTTATCTGCATAAATTTGTCCTGCTTGTTGCGCTGAAACACTTAAAGCAGAACGATGTAAAATACCTGCGGAATCTCCTGTGATAGAACTTAACTGTTCATAGAGTTGACTCCATGCTTCATTACTAAAATTATGCTTTTTACCTCCGATAGATCCTTGGTCAAATTTTTCAATTAAATCGATTGCTAATTTCTTTTTAGCTTCAGAAATTCCTGAGTTTGCTATATGCCCAACAAGCCCTTTGCTTTTTTGAACTACAGGTTCTAATTTATTTCTCGTTAATGTATCTGTTACTTGACGACTAACTTCTGCAGATCCTCCCATTGTACGAACCCAATCACTACCCATTGCAGCAGTTAAGGCAGTAGTTGTATTTAATGATTTAATGGATGTTTCCATTGCACTAATACCACCTGAATACTGTAATTGTGGATGTGCTGAAGATAAGGCTTTAACTTCGTTCAAAATAGTCATTACAGCATCAATACCGACACCTGCTGTACGTGCAGAAGCTTTAAATCTTCTAACTAAGTTTTCTACCTCGACTGCTCCTTGCTCTGAGCCTAGATTTGCTTTAGAATTGCCTAGGAGGCTATTTAAGTCTTCCATAGCTCCTTGTGCTGTCTCTGCTCCTGTAAGGTCTGAAACAGCCCTTAAAGCGCCTCCAGCGTTTCTTGCAAAGCCAGCAGCAGACTTCGCCATTTTTTCAGCTAAAGTCATACTCTTATTATTTCGGTCTTCCCAAGACAACGAACTTAAGCCTAGGTCTTTTGACATATCCCAAGCTTTAGTAAATTGGTCAATACTATAACCTCTCATAGTTTGAGCATTAATACCTGTTGATACTTGCTGACCAATTTGATTTCTGAATTCACCTATTGTTTTATCTCCTTGAGATAGTTCATCAATAGCTTTTAAAATCTCAGATTGCTTTGTACGTAATTGTGATGTTTTTTCATCTGCTTTTTTAAGAGCTTCTAAAGCAGAATCAGTCATCACATCACCAATTTTTTTAGTAAAGTTTTCTGTATCTTTTTTAAGCTTTTCAAATTTTGCAATGTCTATATTGTTAGCATCTATACCTGTTCCAGATAAATCTGTTCCGGCTAAAGACTGACCTAATGCATTACTTCTATCTCTAACATTTTGCTTTAAAATATCTAATCCTGAACCTTGGGCTTGATAAGCTTTGAAATCAAAAAAATCTTTGCCGTCCTTATCTTTTTTAATAAATTGATTAAAGGCTTGTTTAGAACTATCAGATAATCCAGGTAATGTATCTTGAGACACTTTATTAATTAAAGCATCCATATCTTGTCCAGTAATGGTTCTTGTTTTAAACAATGTTCTTTGAAATTCATTAAAAGCTGCCTTAACGGATGCATTATCCGCATCTGTTACTCGACCAAAACCCATACCCATTGTCATCCCTGTATTATTGGCTTTCATACCCATAATGGCTTTAATTGGATTTCCACCATTAATAGATTGTAACATTGGGTTATCCATAATCCCACCCGGCATTCCAAGAATAGGAGACATGAATTGACCTAGGAAGCCATCCATATTAAGACCACCAGCACCACCTAAATGTTGTCCTAATAGGGATGTTCCTAGACCAAAACGCATTAATTCCATTTGATCCCTTGAGCGCATTCTTATATTTTGCGCATCAAGAACAGATTGTCCTCTACCTGGAGAAGACATCAAACCCATAGGGTTCATAGCCATAGCCAACAACGAATCTATTAACGGATTTCCCGTATGTAGATTCATTGAGCTAAACGTCATTGCTTGACGTGAGGGATCTTTAGATAAATTCATTAATTTTTAGGTTTTTTATCTTTATTGTATTCTTCAAGTATCTTGTTCCACTCACTAAGTTTATCAGTTGTAACTTCTCCAAGGTGAGTATTATCTGATATTAGTTTACCGTCTTTAAATAAATAAGGCAATGATAATTCCATGTAACCATTCAAGAATTTATTAACACGTTTTATACCTTCCTGTGGATTAACTGGAATTATGTTTGATGATATTATTGTTTTTAATCGATAAGCATCAGTAAGTATTTCTCTTTCGAGATCATTTAAAATAAATTGCTCCCTTAGATAGGATAATGGAGTTGGATATGAAAAATCGAGCCGACCCAATCTGTAAGCCTGCATTATAAGACTTACTTGACGGCTTTCCAAAAATTTCTTGTTTGAATGTGATTTGTTAAGAACATTAACTTTGCTTCAAATTTATTAAATGCGTCAGTAATGGCTCCAACTTTAAATACATTCCAATCATCTAATAACGATGCTCTTGATTTTACATATGAGTCATCTTCATCATCTGGCTTAAAATTATCTAATGTTACATCTGGAGCTAATTCCTCATCATCCATAGAAATAATTGCCATGCCTACTCTATAGTTAGATAAGGTCATTGCATACGCTGGATCATTTGTTAAAGCTAGATTTCGTTCATCTTTTTTAAGTTGGTCAAAAATTGCTTTTGTTTCTTTTGATGAAAGTGACTTGAATGTTACTGTTGCTTGCCCATCGAAAAGTTGAAATTTTTCAATATAAGGTTTGTCTGCGAGAAAGCTCTTAAAGAAATCGATTTTATTTTCTTCTGTCACTCCTAGCTTTTCTGCTTCTTCTGTAATTTCTTTTGGTATGTCTGCCATATTATTCTCTAATTTTGTATGTGTTAAGACTTTCGAATTTAAGTGTACCTGCTTGTTCTGTTAAAGCGTCATAATCTTTAGACTCATAATCTTTAGGATCGCTCGAACTTGTTTTCAGATTTTTTGATTCATACGTCATATAATATTGTTCAAATTTATCTTTACCTGGAAACGGTAAAGTAGATTCCTCTTCTTCCTCAGTCCAAGTTTGTAAACTGAGGAACCCAAAAGCTTTATCGTCTTGTTGAGCTATGGTCTGAGGGATACAGTCTTTTTTATCTTTAAGATTATATTTATCGGATTTTAACCATCTGAATTTTACTTCATCAAATTTACTCTCTTCATGAAACGGAGACATAAGTTTATCCATAACTTCATCAAGTGCAGTACGAGCTGCAGTTATTGCACCGGTTACAGCACTTACAGGAACAGTACCGTCCATAATAGCAGGTAAAGAACCTGGATGAGGAACCAAACCAACAATTTGTCCAGCTTGTCCAATATTAGTTTGTCCAGCACCGGCAAATATTGCATTACCATCTGTAGCAAATATTAATTGTCCAGACGGTGCACAGAGTACATCTTTAGTAGGCATCAAATATAGATTTTTCTCAGGAACAACCCAAACATCATCGTCCTCAGATTCTATCATCATTTTCTTCTTTGCTTTATATAATGAGTCTTCTTTAGCTAAATTATAAATCTTTTTACCGTAAGTAAAAACTCCGGCGTCTTTTGCTTTAAACAAGATACCACCAAATTGATCGTAAGCCTCACTATCAGGCATTGGGTTTGATTGTTTTGAGGTGTCTGTTTGAAAAATGAGTCCTTCATCTTTTGCAAAGAAGTGTTGTACTTTCTTTGTTTTAAGTCTGAAGCCTTCTTCTGTTGAAGATAGATCGACGTGTTTTTTGGCCGCTATGGAAACACTATGTCCTGCTTTAGAAACTAAATGTCTAAGTGGTTGAGCTACTAAATCTTTTGCCGCCTGTAGGTATATATCCCCACCTTCCATTACAATCGCAGAACCCCATGCATCTTTGATCATCATTCCACCATTATCCATTAAATAAATACCAGAATGTCTTAGCTTATAATCACTAAACTTAAACTCTGTATTTGGATCAATTTTTTTACATTCAGATAAATTTTTCTCTTTATCTGATGATGATTTACTGAATTTAAAATCTTTCTTATATTTTTCAAAATTTAGATAAGCATATTTGTCTTGAACATATGCCAAACAATCTCTTAACTGAAGGAAATAACCTACAGGATTTTCTTCTACTTTTACTTGATTATCCCATTCAAAAGGTTTTTTATCTTCAAATTCAATGTCGTCAACTTCATCACCTTTTGGATCTTCTGGTGTTCTTACACGTAACGGTACACGAATCCAATTAGTTTTTTCAATTGCTATACTTGTTACTGAACGAAGTGAAAACCGACCATCTGTTGAAATATGTGCATCAAGTAATCCACGATCGAAGTTGCCTTTTACTTCTCCAGATAAATCTCTTTTTGCGTCATCGTCAGGACGAGCAAGGTATAAATGTACAAAATCTCCTAAACGACCAACAAAGATCTTTAATCTCTCAATTGCTTTAGAACGTTCGTCTTCTTTAATTTTGTAGTAATCTTTGCTGTCATCTGCTTCTGGTTTTTCACCATCAGATTGAAACATCGGTTCTCCTTTATCTGATGTTTGTGGAATACCTAAGCTCTCCCTAGATAAATGCGTTGCGCCATATTCAGCCATTATAGCTTTACCGTCATGCCATATATTGACTTCACCCATTGATGTCCAATGTGAGAAATTATGACTTACTAATCTAACTAAATCATCTAGTAAAAAACATTGTACCTGCGCTAATTCTGAACCTTTTAAAATAGCAAGTTCTTGAAATAAACCAATTAATACCCCAAGTTCATTTGCCACAACATATTCACCTTCAACAACATCGGTAGGTCTTTGAGCATTTGCTGTAAACACTTTAGAAGCTTGTTCTTTATAACCAAGGGTATTACAATCCTTGTCTTGACTATTTGAATCTTCTGTGCCTAATGCAGCCCTTGAAAAGAAACCTAAATTTCCTAAGTCTGCTTGAGGAATTATTCCAAATATATAACAAGAAATACCATCAATATTGTAACATAACACCCTTGCACCTGTTGGGTATTGAGGACATTCTTTAAATCCTAAAGTTGATGCGAATACCTGCATCAATGGGTAACCTTGTACTAAACCAGTAGTATTTGGACCTTTTGGTTCAATTTGAATATTGTATGTACCTGCGTCAGAACTTGTAACTAAACCTACAAAAAATCGAGAGTCATTTCTAGACATAAAAAAAATTAGAGTTGAACTGTGTTAGCTCAACTCTAATTCTAAATATAGTAAATGTCAACTATCTTATGCTTTTTCCATTTGCAGGAACTCAATCACAATATTATCCATAACTGTGAGACCTTCTGCTTCGATGGAAATCGAGAACTGTGAAGCAATACATCCAGTGCATTTGAATGTAACTTGTCCCGCAGATCCTGGGCAATTGCCTTTGAGCACAACCTCAACTTTACCGTCTTGGCCGCAACCTTGGAACGTTTTACCGTTAAGAATACTGTAAGCATCCTTGACAACAAGACGATTAATACTAATTTGACCGATTGGTTGTGAGCCATAAATTACTGCGGAATTGTTTCCGATAGAACGTCTACGTTGAATCTGTTGTGAGTATGTGCACTGTACTTGTACGCCAAATAGTGCTTCGCTTCCATCGACTTTCACCATACAAGCGTCAGCTGTAAATGGTGTTTCGATTTTTGCTAATTTTCTGTTAAAAATGTCTGCCATATTATTTATCTCCTAGAATTTATTTATTTTACATTAGTTAAACCAAGTTGTCTAGCCTGCTCATCAAAATCTGCATCTTCGCCTTTAAAGAGTCTTAAGTAACCGTTACCTTTTGGTAGAATCCGTATGATTACTGCTGGTTCTCCGTCATCTGTATCAATCATTAAAGCCGTAGCTTTATCTGTATTTAACAGAATTGTGTTTTTATAATCTCCTGCGACAATGACTTTCATATGAGTAGAAGCTCCTGAGTACCATTAAAATACTCAGGAGCTTATTTATATTAGACAAATAGTGTAATATTGATGAAGTTAAGAGGATATGGAACTTCCAATTTAACTTCAATATCTACACGATCTTTGAAGGTTGTATTTTGTTCAAGTTTAAGAATTTCAAAGCTGATTAACTGATTACCTGCTCTGACTGTATATGTATTTGTCGAACGATATGATAGTTCATCGAATACTGATCCTCTGATGGAAATCAACGATCCAGGATGAATATTGTATTTTCCGATATAAGGAGCAAGCGCTCTACGTAATCCATAAGAGATACTGTCAACATTAGTTGTAATAGAGTCTTCCGAAGTATTAAGATTTTCGCTATCTGTAGTAAGTTGATGTCTCACGTAAGGAGTAGCACCTACAACAGATTGTGTACAAATCCAGTAACCTTGTTCAGCAAGACGATTTAATTGAATATCTGTATATGTCTTCACGGCCATAGTTAGATCGGTGAAGCCTAGTAGTACAGTATTTGTTAAACCTTGATGAGGAACAACGCCAGAACGAAGTCCTGCTAACGCTGCTGCAAGGAAGAAACCTTCTTTTGTAACTCCATTATTTTTTGTAACAGGTGGGAATACTGCACGAACACGACGATTATTATAATCACTGCCGATATGGCGTAGATTATCAATTTGTTCATCTTTAGTGAATACTCTTTCGATCTGTGCTTTAATTGCCACATTGATTGGTGCAACAGGTCCAGCTACAAGAACTAAAGTTTCTTCTGTTCTAACATCAGCAATTTCATAACGATCAAACACTGTTGTACCGCTTGAAGAAGTTGAGAAGTTGATAAGAAGGTTATCTGTTGGACGAATTCCATCTGTTAAGAATTTAGCACCATCAATTGTTACTAAACGATACTGTGTTCCAGTAGCAAACGGATCATCAGTAATAGTAGCTTTCCAGTTTGTATTATCTTCTTGTACATCATAGATAATTTCTGTCTCTGTTACAGGTACTGAAATCCATGCTACACGCCATTTTGCATTTTCTGGGGTAGACATCGCGTTAACGTGTCCGATAACTGCATCTTGAATAGCTCTATCAAATGTAAGAGGAACTAAACCATAGTAGTATTCTTCTTTTCTTGCATTTGCCAATACTGCTTCATAGCCAGATAGATTATTTGAAAGCACACCACTAAAGTATACAGGAGCACCGTTTGAATTCAGCGCTGCATCATATACACCTTGAGCTAATGGATTCTCTGGATCAATTTTTCCTAGAATTGCTTCAACTTGATCTGCTGCTGTGACAGAACCAATAGAAATAGCGTTATCAATTACTAATGCTCGGTATGTCACATATACATCTGCAGATTTAACATTTAAGCTAATTGTATCTCCACCTGGATAAACAATTGAACTATTGACAGTTAAGATATTAGGATTGATAGAAATGGTTTGAGCGATTTCATCAACTTCCCAATTTACAATATCTTCGTCAGCAGGGTCTACTGCTGGAACATTGATATTTGTAGGATATTGCATGCTGACAATTTCGAAATCATGGGAATTGTCAAGAAGAGCAGCAGGAAGTTTTTCATATGTTTCGATGATATTTACATCTACTTCTCTTGAAGCAGTTGCTGTTGTGTAGTATACATCACCAAGAATTAAACCACCATCTGCAACAGCAGCATTGAATTGTGCAAGTACGCCATAAGAACCTACACGGAAGTTTACATCTTTTTGTACAACAACAGCTGAAGAACTGTCATTACCGTCTGAGGTAACAGCAATTTTTGCACATATATCTCCATTAGTTGTGTCATAGAATGGACCACCTCTAACAACTGTAAGTTTATAAACTAAGTCACTATCACCAGTATAAGTACCAGCTACTACAGGAGTACGTTGAGTAACAGGGGCAACTACTGACCATGTCCATTTGTCTCCAGCTTGTAAAGCCGTACCTTCGGAACGAGCAATACCAGCGAAATCAATTTTTAAACTATTATTTCCTGTGTCATCTACGATAAGAATATCAGAACCGTCTAATACTAAACCAGTCTTAGGTGCAAAGGCTCCTTCTTGTGAAGTTACTTTGAATACCGCTTCATCAAGTGCTCCACCGGTTATTACTTCAATAGTATAAGTATCACCAACTATACGTTTAGCAACATAGCCTTTATATGCACGCCCTGTAGATACTGTTACTGCATCTGTATCTGGAGTTGTGTTTGATCCAGTATAAACGATTGTATCATTTGTATCTTCTGTTTGTGCGTCAATGTTATTATCGTCGTTTGATCCTGGTGTACTTACAGAAGCTGCAGATTTCGAGGCATGAAGTCCTTTAACTCTTACAGTTGTTTCTGTTGATGCATCAATATCGCGAATTACTAAGAAATCTCCAAGAGAAATATCTCTATTTGAAAAATCTTCAGAACGTAAAACGTCGTTTGCTGTTTTGAATACTAAATTGCTAGCTTTAAATCTATTTGTATAATATTGTCCGCCAATTGTGGGATGTGCAACACGAACAATTTCTCCTGTTGTACTTCCTAAGTCAGAAGGATAATATTCAACTCTTGCGTTTTCAAAATGAACCTTAACAAAGTCTTTATCGACGTATGTTCCGGCTGTTTGATTAGGGAAAGAATAAACAACTGCGTCATTGACCTGATATGCATTTTTAAGAGCTGCATCATCTGGGTGAGTGACTGCGGTTGTGACTTTTTCTTCTGCTACTGCGTAGCGATGTAATTCATATTGAGGTCCAAACACTAATGCTGCTAGTGGTGCGTCTGCAAAGACTGGCAGTTGTGTGAACTCTTGCTTAATTAAAACTCTTGGTACTAAGTATGCCATATAAAACTCCTGTTAATTTATCTTTAATATTCTATTACTTTTAAAATTGTTTTGCAACAAACTTTTACTGATTTTCTAAAGGTTTTTTTGTTTCATCAAAATAAACTGAAGTAGAAACAGTTTTGAGTCTGAGTGCGTCTTGTTGAATTGCCCATGTATCGTAAAATTCAGTTGATATATTTAATTTTACTATAAAAGTGTCCTTCGCATCAACTGAAAACTGCTCTGGTTCACTAATACTTTCTAGTCTAAAACGATAGAAACAGTATTCTTTTTGAATGTTATCCCAAAAATATAAAAATGGATATTTTACATAATCAGCAAATTGTTCTACAAAACCAACTGGACCTGCAATACATGCGACAGTAATTGGCATAGTTATTTTTGTATATTCCTGTACTTCTGCCTCTGGTACGTTGTAACCTGCTTTTTGTCCTAATGTTCTGTTTACTCCATAATTCGCAGGACCACGATACACATAAACAGCAGGTCTTTTAGCTGGTGTAGTTCCTTTGAATATATGAGAAAGCTCAAGAGCTATTTGTGATTTATGCTCGTCAGTATCATATACTTGAGTAAAACTATATCCTAAATCTCCAGGTTTGTTGGTTAGAAAGTGTGTTTGAAGAATTTCAAAAACAATTGTCTGTGCTTTCCATGGATTTAAGTTTTCGATACAACTATTTTTGTCCAAGGCTTCTCTCGAAGTTGGAGTTATATGTGGTAGAGAGAATGAAAAAGAATTTTGCTCCATTAATTAATATTAATCAAGTATACAGGGTCTGAAGTAGGAAGCAAGGATAATTGTACATTTTGTACTAAAATTATACTTGTTCCTGGATAAGTAACCATATCTACTTCTTTTACAATATAACGTAAATCAGAATCTACATCAATAACAATATCATTATAGTTAACAATTGGAAATGGTAACATTCTTACTTGTTGTATAAACCTGTTAACTGAGCCTGTGCCTGATGGATCTAATCTATTAATACTTTGACCTCCTGCATTTGACATCCACGAATGAATTTGATCGTAGTAACCTTTTGTTTTTTCGTTACCGTGGTTTGGTGCTTCATCTGTTAAAGCTACACCCGTAATTGGGTCAACTGTTTTATCCTCTATAGACGGTCCGTATATTTTTCTTTTTAAGACTGAGATGTTAATACCTGTAAATTTTGTCATTAACATTAATTCTTTTCGTATAATCTCATTTGCAATTGCATATTGTCTTCTAGATAATGGTGCAAAGTTGGTATCTATAACGTCAGAATAATATGATTTATTTGGCGTATCTAATCGTACGCGGTAATAAATTATATTATTAAAATTTTGGTGTAATCCTTTTGTATCTCTTCCAAATGGAAGATTACCTATTACGTGTTCTCTTAGGATTGTTTCAAATAAAGGACTTTCAGATACCTCAATAACGAATTTATGAGGTTCCTCATCCTCAAACAATGGATCAATGGTCCAACTTACCAAATGTCCTTGACCGAAATCAAGTTTTAGATCTATAGAAGTAAAAGGATTATGTGACATTTATGAGATATTTAATAAAAGCTGAGCAATCTCCATTTGAATTAAATTCAGTCTTTTTTGTTAATTTTTCAAATGTTGGATTGAGTTTAAAGTATTGTTTAACAACTCTATCATATTCATCAAATAAATTATTTCTTTTTTTTGAAATATTTTGATAAATAAACTTTTTTAGTTTTGGTAATTTTAGCTGTATTAAAAGCTTTGCGCCATCCCTAGCAGAAGTAATTGGAATTGTTATATCCTTCTTGACCATAGGTATTCTGAATGTTTTACACCGTAAACTTTATTTAACGATTGTGTTAATTTTATACCTTGAGCTAATTCTTTAAATTCTGTCCAGAAGGTATTCCCAAGATTTGTAAACAATTCGGCTTTTGCACGATCATTGATTTGTACATTTTCTACAGCATAATCTAACTGATTGCTGGCTTCTCCTATAGCTGCTCCTCTTAATAACCATCCCCATACACCAATAGCAAGTAATGAACGAAATGGAAAGGTCTCTACAGTATAACCAAAATTATTTGGTGGTGGAAGAATATTGAAATAATCTACTACATTAATACAGGCTTGTTCTATGTCTTCTGGAGTAAAGCGTACGTTCTCGACCAAGGTATTTAATTCTGGTCTATCCATTGCCCATAATCTAAGTTCTTTTTCAGTAATAATTGATTGTGCCATAATATGAATTATACATCAAACAATAAAAAAGGCCAAGACTTTTGATCTTGGCCTTAATTATTTTGTGTTTTTTAAGTTTTACTCTTGAGTGAAATCAACTCTGCAAACACCGCGCACGTTACCAATTGACATAGAGATGTTCATGTACTGGAAGAATTGGATGAAGAATGCTTCAGTTTTCATAAACACAGTCAGAGGTTGTAAGCGATAGTACTTACCAAAGAATTCTTCAGAAGAGAAGAAGTAAATGGTATTATCAGGAACCAGATCACGCTTCATAGTGTAGATTGGTTTTACTCCTAATAGTTTTTCACTTGGAAGACCATTAACCCACATTTGTTGTGCTAAGTCACCACCAACTTCACTACGGCTCATTTTCACGAATTCCATAGCTGTGATGTTGTTCATTAACATAACACCTTTGCTTTCGCCACCATCTGGCTGAGAAGGACCAAAAGGTACTTTCAGTTTCTGGATAACTTTGAAGGCTTCGGCCATATTGTCACGAGTGACACCACCGCTGATTGTTACATGTTGAGGAAGGTCATAACCGCTAAGAGATAGATTGGAGGTATTAACAGTGCCGATGACATTGTTCACTTTCTCAATAAATCTACGGTCAACTTCTGTTGCAAGATCTTTTGTTGAGTTTTCGAGCAAGATCTGACGAATATCATAGTCATAACTACGAAGTTTATCAATATCTTTAGAGAACACTGGGCTCATCAAACGAGTGAAGTAAGATGGGTAGCGGTCTCCTTTGAACTGGTACATATCTGGTACGATACCCAGCGGCACGGTCACAGCAGGAGCCTGATCGGGTTCGCGGTCGTTCCATTTAACTAAAAGTTCAGGATTCTCTGCTTTATCGAGTTCATCATTGCTGATGTCGATAGGTGTAAGAATCTTTTCAGCAAAGCTTTCTTCACGAAGACGATTACGAGTAAACGCCTGTGCAGAAACCGAAGCTTCTTTAGTTTGTCCAGCTTTTACCATTTCAACGAAAGAATCGTTGAAAACTGGAATTTCATTTGATGCTAATTTTACGTATCCTGTATCCATATTAATTTAATTTTTCTCCTTGAGGTTGAATTAGTCTAACAGGATTGGAAGAACTGTTGTAGCTGTAAAACCAACGAAGATGCTACGAGGGGCATCATATACGTGGCCTAGAACCGTTGCGCCTGCGTTAGCTTGACCTGTAGCAAGTGAAGCAGCTGTAACAGCTTTAACTTTACCTGCAGTACCTGAATAGATAACTGGCTTACCAATGTCTGCGATTGTGTATGTACCTGTGAATTGGTCTGTTTCAACCACTCCGCCTGTACCTAATGCATATGCACCAATCTTTTGACTTTCAATTGCGTCTCCTTCGTCTTCGTTAGTCACTGCAAAGCCTAGTAATCCAGTAGGCGCAATAGCAGATGCTTTAACGACGTTACCGCTAGTATTTTTTTCAACTAGCATACCAGCTACTACATCTGCACCAGAAACAGCACCTGTGAAGTCTGTTTGAGCAAGAGAGTGTGGTGTACCTTTTCTTACGTTAATCATATATTATTTAATTATATTTTGTTATTTTTTAATCTTCTAAATCCGTAATACCTGCATTTGGATTATATCCAAAAGCTTTAGCATAAACAGGATCATAGCTTGCGACTTTTCTACTTGCGGCTACTCGTGCAGGTCTACCGATCAAAGAGACTCCCGACGCCTCACACACTTTTTCGAAGGCATCAGCAACAAATTGTGGGTCGCTGGCTGCCTTATTGATAAATTCTTTTTTAGATTTACCAATGATGAAATCATAATCTGAATGATGAAGCACCTCGGCGATTTTTTCGACCGAGTTCATATATTCTTCACGAGAAGAATCGTATGCAGCTTCTTTTTTCATTTGGTTATTTAATTGTGTTCTCAAATTATTTAATTCAGATAATACTACTTTAGTAAACTCTGCGAATTTTTGCAAGAGAAAAGTTTCAACTTCTATAGTTTTTTTACTCATCTGAACTAATTATTAATGATTGCAAATAATCTAATACTTTTGACTTTTCTTCTAAATCAAGCTCTTCTAATAAAAGAAGAGCCCGATCTCGAATAGAATCTTTATTTAACAGGTTGCTGGGAGAGTTCACGCTTAATAGCCTCCGTAATGTATGCTGCAAGCTTTACCTGATTCTCCTGTTCACGCTGTTCTGTATAGCGAGCTTCTGCTTCTTTTTCAATAGCTACATATTCTGCGACTTTTGCGCGAAGCTGTGCAATTTCTTCTTGGGCAGCGTCTAATTGAGCTTGTTTAACAAGTTCATCAAATGCACGAGCACCAAGTTCAGCTGCTTTGTTTAGCTTTTCTGCTTCAATTGCTTCAGCAATTTTTAATTGTTGAGCTGCATTTGCAATCAGAGTTTCAAAATCACGACGACCAGCTTGTTTCATAAGCTCAAGCTTCGCTGCGTTTTCTTCGGCCTGTTTGATATCTGCTGCACGTTTGACTAGAGCTTCACAAAAAGCTGCACCTAATTTATAAGATGCTTCTTTAACCTGTTCTTCAGCTTTCTTTGCCTTTACAGGTTCAGAAGGATCTGTAGATGGTTTTTGTTCATACTCTTGCTCGTTGTTTAATTTTTCAGGTCCGACACTGTTTTTGTCAGTTGTTTCGGTAGAATCAGATACAGAAGTAATCTTTGTATCTTTTCCAGGTTTACCTGAAATATTAGTTTGTGCTTCAGCTTCTTTTAATTTTGAACCGATGGACTCAAGAATATCATTAGCCATCTTTGAAAGATCGTCTGCAGATTTTACAGATGCTACAGGAGTGCTTTCATCTGTAGCTGGCTTTTGTTCATATTTCTGTTCGTCATTAAGTTTTTCCGGACCAACACTGTTTTTGTCAGTTGTTTCTGTTGATTCAGATACTGATGTTACTTTTGTATCTACCCCAGGCTTACCGCTAACATCAGTTTGTGCTAATGCGGCCTCTTTATTCACAAGAGCGTGAAGTTGGTTTAAGATTTCTGCTTTTTTTGTAAGTTTACCCATAATTTTTCCTTAGTTAATTTATAATAGTTAATCTTTGTTTATATTGCAACCATTAATTAAAAAATGTTTCTTTATAAATATCAGTTGCATCTTGTTCAGAAAAACCTACAGCCATTGCAGACTTCGTAAAGCCTTCATAATGTGCTGCTCTTTTTTCTTTAGTGTCAATAATGTCTTCTAAATCTACTGGATTTTTTTCCATAATATCTAGAGCTTGTTTAAACAATTTCTGAGTTGTTTGAAAATCAACACCATAATGTCTTGAAGCTTCGATAAACCCTTCCTGATATTCAGCTGTTTTAGCTAAAATAAGATCTTCTTTTACAGAAGCTTGTTTTGATTGTTCTGGTGCGTTGCCCATGTTTGGATCGCTTCCTTCACCGCCTTCTCCACCACCTTGTAATTCTGCTTCAACTTCTTGTAAAAGTTGAGCTAACACTTCTGGAGGTAATGAATTAATTAATTGTTCCAATTCTGGAGGTAATCCAGAATCTCCACCACCTGTTGGAAGAGGTGGTTGTCCGCCGCCAATACTTTCTGGTCCTGGAGCTCCTACACCTGCTTGTAATTGTGCTTGATCTGCGATTGCTGGATCGGCAGCAGCTGCAGTTTTAAGAACAGTCATTGCTTCTTTTTCAGAAATACCGTTCTTTTTTGCTTGTTCTATGAACCCTTTTACGTAACTATTCATTTTTAGTACTCCTTTTAAATTTAATTAGCATCCACCTGGAGCTGTAATGTCGTTTGTATAATTTTTATCTCCTCCAAATAAAGAATTTAATTCCTTCATCATATTTTGACTTGAGATATGTCCATTATGTAACATTGTGCCGCCGGCTGCACCTAAACCTGCACCTGCTAGGCCTCCACCAAGTGCGCCTTTTATACGATTACCTTTTCCTGCTAGACCTGCCCCGGCGGCCATGCCACCTAAACCACCACCAATTGCACCGGCTGCTGTAGGATTCTGACTGGCGAAGTCTTGAGCTTTTTGTAAGTAAGGTTGTAATTGAGCCATCCAATCATTTGCATGTTTTTCTGCAGCTGTTTTGAAAAGCTTTGTAGCTTGTGCCTCTGATAGTCCATTAGCCATAGCTTGCTTAATGAAACTTTGTGTAAATGCTTGTTCTGCTGATTTAATCATATTGTTCTATTGAAAATATTAGTATTTATGTATTCTAAATTGTTTACGGTTCTTTGTCCAATCATAAATTTAAAAATTGTCAAAGTTCGTAAAATTTATACCATGGTGTATTGTCGATCTGTTCTAACTGTTTGTTACCTAGATGTTCCGGCAACTGACCATTATTCATTTGTTCTTTTATTGAGTTTATTTCTTTAACCATTGAGTTATCTATTAATTTATATAAATCGGTTATAGCACTAGTGGTTCCACCGACTAGCGCACCTACTCCAGCACCTAAAACAGTATTTCTTGATTTATTTTTATCTGATGCCTTATTTCCTGTTAATGCGCCTAGCCCACCGCCGAGCGAGCCTCCAGCTAAACCTGCTTTACCTACATGGTTACTAACTAAAGATAATAAGCCTGGACCATCGGAATCTCCAACATTTGATCCATTGCCTGCCACATCTTCGATAGTATCATTAGTCCATAATACATTTGCATATTTAAGGATATGTTCTTTAAGATAGGTAGGTAAAGAAAGCTCCTCGGCTTTCTTGCTAATACCTAAAATAAAAGAAGCTTTAGCATCCATAATTAAATACGATTCTGTAATACTGAGAAAGTCAAAACATTATCATCCAATTTACCTAAATCGGAAATAATGTTTAAAGCAGCTAGTTTATAACTAACATATTGTTTTGCTAATTCGTTGATGTATTTATCTGACGATTTTTCTGTTACTGTAACTTCAGCAAATTTTTGCATGTTTTCAAGTAACCGACGATCGACATATGGTTTATACATAGAATGCGATACAGCAATTTTATCAATCATAGAACGCTCATGTCTGGGATCAAATATTGGTTTGTTCCCATCATACCGTTCATTATTAAGTATCTCAGCATCTTTTTCTAATGAAGAAAAACAATCTCGTAAAGTGCTTTTAATTTCTTTGATAGTTGCTTCTTTGATTCGAGAGCCAAATACAAAATTAAAGAAATTATCAGGACTAAAAATAATCCCCTTTTCAGCCGCTAATTTAAAAAATTTATTTGGATCACAATCTCTTAATGAATCCATTGTGTCTTCCGCGATTTTTTCTGTTCCGGCGTAGTTCTCAGATTTTTTTGGTAGAACTGCTGTAGCGTTTAATCGTTTTTCTAATTCAGAAAGTTTCTGTAGAATAAAACGTTTATCTGCAGCACGTTTTGAAATCAATAAAGAATTATCAGATGGCGATGAATAACCTGGAAAGAATGAAATGTACTCACTAGGAAGTAAAGGACGAACTTTATCCCCAGCAGCTTTTTGTAATGATAGACCAATTCGATCTGCGCCGCGTCTTACATAAGAAATTTCAAACCAATGTGGATCTGGATTATCCATACCACAAAGTTTACCTTCTTTATTAAGTTCACCTATTTTATCCGGAATATGATTACAACGGTCATCATCGGTCTTTGCTTTATGATCACACCAAGTACAGACATCATGAGCTTGTTTTGAAGCCATTGACCAATTTGTGACTCCTTTCTTTTCTTGCTCATCTAGAATATCAGCACATTTATCCATATCCAAGCCTACAACAAGCTCAATACGCTTCATTGGTTTGTTATAGGCTGCAGCTTTAATATTTCCAAATTTAGGATCTTCTGGTTTGTTTTTATGGTGTCTGTGTACTGCTCTATCTGAGTCTTTAAAGTAATGAGCATTTTTCTCACACCAGTACTCTTTAAAGCAATCACCATTTCTATTAAAACCAGTACCTTCGTAAGCACCTAAAGCTATGATATGAAGATCTTCTTGTCCTTTAGTTTTTTCATACTTCAAATTAGCCTTAGCAGAAGCACGCTTTACTAAAGTAGAAGCTCCTTTAATTAATGAGGTAGGTTCTATTCCAAAATCCCACCACGATGTTTGTGTAAATTTATCCATATTATTTTTTAATGCTTTCCATACCCAACGGAGCACTTGGTACGTTTAATGGAGCTTCTGGAAAAGTATTTTGACTTGCAATATTTAAACCTGCACCAGTTAACGCACCTAGAATACCACCAGCACCAGCTCCAAAACGTGAACCACGAAGCATATGAGATCTTTGTGCCGCTTGTTCGATTCCCATCATATTTTTAATAGAAGGTATATCGGTATGGGCACTAATTGGTTTCTCTCCGAATAATTTATCGATAATACGTTCGTCTAAATATTTTGATGGTGTTGGTGTATCGTATTTGCTTAATGAATCAGTGAACGATTTGTCTGGCATTGAGGAAGAGGTACCAAAGTGTTGTCCTGCTGCTGTAATATCGGCTGGACTCATTTGATATCCTTTTCCTTCGAGAAGTTTCTTCATCATTCCAACAACTTCACCAGAATGTTGTCCCTTTAAAGAAGCTGGAGCTAAATTTGCTAGAGCATCGCTACTAGTCAACGGTTTTCCGGATGCTGTTGTTTTCTTAATTGCCTCACCTAGTAAACCATCTGGTTTTGTATATGACTCTACGGTTTTTCCGGCTACGTAATCCGGATTATGCATTGGATTCGGTTTTGAGACATTCATTTTGTCGGCGATCATTCCTGCTCCTCCACCAGCTGCGGCACCACCAACCCCGCCTGCTCCAGCTCCATATGCGGAACTCTCTAAAACAGATTTAACTGGATTTTTACGATTTGTTTCTCCAAAACTTTCCCAAGATCCAGGTTCACTTTTGGGTGTTACTCCTTTAGGTTCTCCTGTAGGTTTTTGTTCACCTTGTGTAAACGCATTATCGTTACCTTTTGCCTTTTCTTTAGGAGCTTCATTTTTTGCACCAAAGGCATATGATAGACCTCCGTATGCACCACCCGCAGCACCGCCTAGAGCAGTACCTTTTAAAAGCTGAGTAAGAACTCGCTTTGCTTTGTCGCCGCCCTTTTCATCTTTCTTATTATCAAGTAATGCTGAGCCACCGTAACCTAAACCACCTAAGCCAGCACCCACAGCCATAGGTTTTAGAAAATGACCGTTGTCCCATTCATTTCGAACACCGCTTAAAAAGTCTTCTAATCCTGCTTGTTTAAAAATTGTTAATGCTTCCATAAATTAAATATTGTATGTTCTTTCTCCTGTAAATGTGTCTTCGATTTCTCTAAGATCAGTCATAGCGTCTGTAAACCTTGTTACAATCGCGTCTCTATAACCTTCTACTTTAATTTTTGTGTTTTCAGAGAAATCTGAATCTCTAGAATCAAAAGAAGACGTATATGGAAAGTCTGAGCGAAGTTTGGCTTTTTTTGAAGGTAATGTAAATTCGTTTTCTGTGTCCTCTAGAAAAGTTCCACCTAAATCAATTTCAGGTTCTCCGAATTGACTCATAAGTTTTTTATCTCCTTCGGATAAATATTCTGGAGCGTTAACAAAAGTTAACTTCCAAATATCATTATCAATTTCTTGAAATACTCGTAGTAAAGCCATAATTATTTATCTTTCTTTTTATCATCATTAACTGCATGTAACATCTGATGTTGTTTAAGATATGCAGTATTTCCTTCGATAAGTTGATTTGCTTCCATTGTACCAAGAGATTGTGCAGCAGTCATACTTCTAAGCAATGAGCGAACTACTTCTTTTTCCATTGCTAAGTGTGGAGCTAATCTTAGAATCTGTTGATAAGCTTGGATTACTTTTTTAGGATCTTGGTGTTTAAGAATTGAGTCTGTCATAATCAATTCTTGTAAAAGAGTACTACGATTAATATCGTCCATTCTAGTATTCTTAAAAGTAGGAGATTTCTTGTCTTTACCATAAGTCGCATCATCTAAACGAGAATATAGATCTGTTAATAATGACGAAGTTAGTGGTCCTGCAATTTTCTCTAATACAGTATCTAAGAAATCTGCATAATTCTCAGAAGCTGTTTTTTCTGTTTCTTCGAGATTACTGTGAAGTTTAAAACCTGCTTGTTTAAACGAAGCACGCTGGAAACCGACGAATAATTCAGTGTCTTGCAGCTTTTGGCTTAATTCTCCAACTTGAGCGGCAGATTTCAGTAAAGAGTCAAACATGTTTAATTCTTTAGTTTTGTCAAAGAACATTTTATGCTCATCTCGTGTACCTCTTACTTCCGTCAATCCTGCAGCTTTGTATATTAAGTCTAAATAATCCTTAGCACGATCTCCGTGTTCTGATAATGCTTTTGTTTCAAAATCATGAAAGGATTGACGTGCGGAGGCCGTCTTTTTAAAACCATTAACTAAAGCATTAAAACATGCTTCTAGGTAAGCATCATTTGCTACTTTTTCTGTACGCAATACATCTAACTCTCTATCTAAAGAAGAAATATAATCAGCTGCTTGTTTGTATAAACCTTTTAATGAAGTTTGATAACTATCTGAAGCTACTGTTTTAGAAATATCTCCGGCAACCTTCTGGAATGCTTTATTAGTAAGATACTTATTGTAATCAATAGTTTCAGCTGATGGTGAAAACCATTCTGATTTTTTCTGAATAGAAGTTTTATTTGTTTCACCAAAAATTGATTTGGTAACCTCTGGAATGTTGGCTACTGGAAAATCTTCTGAACGATCTGATGCCGTTTTTGTGAAGTGATTGTAATGCAGTGCGACATTTAAAGATTCCCCGACACGTTGAATATAGTTTGGATTCAACTCAAGGTCTCTAGAAATTTTTTCCAGCGCTGATGTCGGCTCTGTACCTTTATTGATAAGAGCGATTGTAGAGTCTAATGCGTATTTAACTAATTTTAGAGGTTCCATATAATTATGTATTATCCACAATAATCTTCAATTGTTCAACTATTATTTCAAAGAATCTAAAGTTTTATATTCTAGTTTCTCGTCTTGTAATGAGTGTTCATTGAGCATTGTCATAAATTCTTTGTCTAATTCTGATATTGTTGAGTCTGTTCCTTTTAAATCACCTTCGATACGTCTTGTTGCTGCGTCTAGGTTTCTAATCTTAGATTCGAAATAAGTAGCTTCTGCTGTTTTTATATAGTAAGAGGCTAAGTTAGAAACTATTAAACCATATTCTACAGCATCTCTTTGATTTTTAACAGCGAAATGTAAATTAAGCGTATTTGATATTAACGTTTTTCCTAAATATTCTTCGATTAATTTTTTCTCTGGTAATGTTAGAGAATAAAAATCAGTCTGAGCTTTTAGAGCTAACTCACCCAATTCAAATACACGTTTAAAATATGCAAAGTCTACATCTGTAAATAATCCAATATTTGTAAGTTGTCTTAAGTAAGAAATGTTAGCTAATCGATCTTTAGGAAAAGACGAAAAATCAAAAAACATTAAACGTATTGCTTCAACATGTTTAATTGGAATGTTCCATCTTACAGCAATATCTTTATCAGATACTTTAGCGTAAATACAGTAACCGATAAATTTAAATATTTCATTATAATCAGAATTACGACCAAGTTCAAAAGCATATGCAATATGCTGATCAAATTCATAATTAGATATGTGCTTTATCATTCGAATAATAAAAGCATCATTTATATTATTAATTTTTTTTAGATTCCATAATGGAACCTTTTGAAATTTAACTTGATCAAAGTCGACATTAACTTTTTTAATATTGTTTCTTTTTAAATGTCGCTTCCACATAGTTAAAAAAATAGACTGATGTTCCGGAGCAATGTTATTTAGTAAATATTTAACATTGCTAGGCATTACATTAACTTCATAAGGTAAACCTAAAGCAATATAACGATTCAATGCACCACTATTCGCGGGTACGTTTCTAGCTACAAATTCTTTTAATTTGTATTTCCCTGGATTAAACAAAGCATCATACCTCCAATTCGGACGTACGAGCAAGTTTCCAATCTTCTTAACTGGTGTAATAGTTCCAATCATTAACAAATACAATATTCTAGTAATCTAGAATATGCAACTAAATTTTTAAATTGAAGAGTCTCCTTCTGACATGTTAATTGATAATTCTGGTGATTTGCGTTTTAAGTAAATAACTAAATCACCTAAGTTTCTATTAACATTAGATATAAGTTCTACAAGATCAGGTAATTCAGATCTTCCATACATCTCTTCAAATTTTTCTGTCTCCCAGTATGTTAAGAACAACATTCTACCAAGCTTATCTAAACAAGAGATAAACTCTGGCATATAAGTCATTGTTTTTGTTTGGGGACTCACATACTTAGACAATGTTGCAATTGTCTGTGTATCAAAGATTTGTTTTTGACCACTTTCTGCTAATTGATTAGCTGTATTTATTGAAGCATTTAAACCTTCAACATTTGACATTGTTCCTCTTCCTAACTCTGTTGGATTTCCTGTGTAAGAAGGGTCTCTCATACCTTCTTCCATATAAGAATAATCATCATAAGTTGGTTGACCTAAAATATTAGCATAAGATTGTGCGTCTCTAAGTGACAAGATTTGATCACCTGTGTATGCTAATTTGATTTGTCCTTGTTTAGTTATAGTTGGAACTAAATCATTAAGTAATTGTGTTGCATTGTCATGTGACAATCCGAAATCTAAAACCATTCCAATCTTAGCTTCAATTGTATTAGAATATTTCTTTTTCTTATCACCAACAGTTACAAAATATTCACTACCATTTGAATTTAATGAAAACGGAAATACACCATCTTCACGTAAAGCAGCATTAAGGTCTGATAAACTTCCTGGTGAATTTGCTTTATATTCTTCTCTAGCTTTTTTAGAAGCTTCCGGATCATAAGGACCGTCTGAGCAGCAATAGTTATCACCAAAACGTACTTCGAATAATTTAAATCCTTTTGGTACAAAAATTGAATTTCCTTTATAATCTAAACGATCACCTTGCTTCTTTGTCATGATAAGCTTGAACTTACGAAAAGAAGTATTAGTAGGCTTATCTTTGAAGTAAGAATTGACCTGTCTATCCTTTGCAGGTTTGATAAATCTTGTTTGTTCAACTTCAATAACTCTGAAGCCTTCGTCATTTTTATAGTTTGCGACTATTGAGAAAGGTTCTGTACATTTTAGTTCTTCATTAATTAGAACATAAGAAGAAGAAAATGAAGGTGAGGCCGAATTTAACTCTTCGAATTTATCATGAATTTCTGAGAAGTCTTTAACTTGATATCGACCCTTAACGAAAAGCTCGTTTGGCTCTACTCTATAAGCTTGACCATCTTTATTAGAATCTAGATCAATAACAATAGTTTCTCCTGTACTGATGTGGGGATTGAGCGGCATAGGGCTTACTAACGCAAGGCCGTATCGTAGTGTACCTCTTTGTGTTATATAAGAATAAAAACCAGATTGTGTTGGATTTGAAAAAGTTTCAGTGTATTTGAATAACCCAAGCTTTGACTTTTCTTCCTCAGCTCGTTTGTCTAAAATATAATAACCATCAGTTAAAAGTTGAAGTTTATCTGAATCAGATAGGGAGGCACATTTCTCATTACCTTGATGTAGTACTTCTACCTTAGAAATTAATTTAGGCTTAATAACTTTAGGAACAGTAATAGCTGAGGCAATTTTATTTAAATCATAGAATCTTAAAACTGATTCAGAGAATTCATCGTTATCTTTAAATAAGTTATAAAAAGCAGTTTTAATCACTGCTGGTCCTTTGTTAACAAAAGAAATTAGATCAGTATACTCAATACTTTTTGCTGTTTTTAAAAAGGATGATAACAACTCTTGTTTTTCATTATCAGTGAGCATGTCTTTAAATGCCGCTGTTTTTGGCGGACGTGATAACGAATCTAGCTTTACTGGAGTAAGACGTTGATTGATTTCGTTTCTATGTTCTTTTGATTTATCGCCGATCCCAGTTACTTCATCTTTAAGAAACAGTTCTGCGAAATCTTCATTAAGAGGATAAAATTGTTCGTTGTTTTTTGAGTATAAAAGATCTACTCCTTTTACTGTTCCATTAATGAAAAATGCGGGCACGAACATCATTTGACCGTTATTTGATTTAAAACCAAATACACCTAAGGCTTTTGTTCCTTCGTCATTTTTATTAACAATTTCAAAACCTACTAAGAAAGGCAATAAATTATGTAGCTTTTCTTGAAGTCTTTCATAAGCCAACTGAAAGAAAGATTGTTCAAATTCTTGATCAGGGCTGTTTGCTAACTTCCTTAAAATATTCTTATAAATTGGCTTTTTCGTCATACTAGTATAATAAAGATAAATATTGTAAAGATCAACCTAAATTAATCATCTTCTACAAAATCAAATTCGTGGTCGTCCTCTGCAGAGTATTCGTACTCTCCTCTTTTTTCACCAAATCCAACACCATAACTTAAACCCAATATAGGACTAGGACCTTTTAGATTTGCAGTTAAACCGCTATTTACACCCTTAATTAATCTTTTTTCTAGATAAGATGAATATAGTTGATGTGCCCAATCTGGTACTTCTCCAGGAACATCTAATAATCTTTGCATTTCTGGTTGAAAGAATGGCGGATTATCGTTTACCATTACAGATACAATTTTATGATTTTTAAGAAGTTCTAACATTTTAGATGTTAAACGTGTTCCGATTGTTAAATGTAATACGGGCTCCTCTAAGTATTTACCTAAAGCCATATCTACTCTAACTTCTTTAGAATCTGATCTTGGTTTATAATTTTTTTCAATTGATTGATAGGTCACTACAGAATCTGGAAGATGATCACCGAGGCCGTCTGGATGTGTTACTCTGACATGGTCAATTGCTGCTCTAGCTATAATATCAAAGTTTCTTCTATTAACACCCATTCCAGCTTCCGCAAATGCTTTATGTAAAACATCAGAATAGTGTTTTCTCCCTGCTCCAATTCCTTTATGTTTAACAATGTCTGATGGATTTACAATACCGTCAGACAGAATATCCCCTGCTTCAACTTTATCGCCTTGTTTCACATTTAAAGAAAAGCCTGCTGGAATGTATTCTTCGACTTCTTTATTTGTTCCCTTTATTTTTATATAAAATCCACCTTGTGGTGCTGTTCTTATATTGGAAATAGTACCATCAATATCCGCTACACCTGCTTTATTTTGAAAGGTAGATGGAATGTTTGCAAGTTGTTGAATTAATTTAAAACCCGTTGCTACAGTTTTACCCAGAGCTGCTGCACCTGCTGTATGCTTAGTGTTAAGCTGCCCTTGGGCAAGTGGTTCACCTAATGCAGTAGCTGCTGTGACACCTAAGTATGATCCTAATTCAGGTAAACGACCTTTTTCTCTTTTTCCAGCACATAACTGACATATAGCCCAAGAATGTGCATTTCTTGAAGATTGACAAGTTACTGGAGAGCGAAGAATAACTTCCTTAATTCCCTTATCTCGTAAATCGGCTAACATTGATACAGTTACCTCATTATTTTTATTATACTTACCGACGGGTTTAGCTAAATAAGAGCCAATCATTTCACGATCATCGGTAGAATATGGCATTCCATTATTCGTACCACAATCATGTTCTTCTATCTTTATAGGCATTGCAGCTCTAGATAACTGTTTTGAAAAGTAACCCGAATCTGCAATAGATAATTTTGTAGCGATGGCCCCTTGTCGAGTTCCATAGCTATGAGCTAAATATTCTGGAATTGTTAACCCTTCTGCAAATGAGTGTTTAACAGGAAAATCTAATAAAGGTCTACCTTTTTCATCATTCACGAGAATCGATGCTCCTACCGTTTGACGATATTGTTGCATCGATCCGCGAGATCCTGAAGTAATAACTTTAGCTAGTGTATGATTTTTTTTAATACCTGCAGCCATTAGAGCGTTTTCAAAATCTTTAGTAAACTTTGTATAAAGCTCAATTAGTTTTATTTCTTTTTCTTTTTTAGTGCCAGGACCATTTTTAATTTTTGCGATGTCTTGATCTAATGCTTTGAATCGTTCTTCTTTATCATCTAGTGGTGTTAAATCGTTCAATGGAACAGTAGAGCCTTGACGTGTTGACACTTCGAAACCTAAACGAGCTAAACGAGTTACGGCATCTCTGTACTTATCAGAGTCACCTTCTGATAGTTTTTGGAAAAGACCTGCAATTCCTTTCTTATCCATAACATTATCTGATACATATGATTTTAGTGTATCAGGAACATTATTTTTAAGTAATAGTTTTCCTACTGTAGTTACATTAGACATTATATTTGTCAATAAAGACATCCCATAATGTGGCTACTTTATGTGTTACATTCATAGTCTGTACATTATTAGATGCTGTTGCTCCAATTGGTAGATTTAAATTTTTAAGTTCTTGAGCTTTCTCAATAGCGTCTTCTACTTCCAATTCTTTAAAAGAATTTTCTAGAATTTTACCTTCTTGATTATCTACATCATCATTAGTTGGATTCTCTGTATCAATAACATCACCATCCACAGTTTCTGTATTTTTATCTTCAGTGGCTCCTCTTTGCTTCTGCTGTAGAATCGCCATTACTTCTTCAGGTTTTACCTGCTCTGTGTCTAATGCTAGTTTAAGCATTAAAGGTAATAATTTATCAATATCCATTACATAGCTCCTCCACCACCACCTTGTTGAGGGTTTTTCCCTGACATATCTGGTGCAGCGCCGTATAAACCACCACTTTGCATTCCTTGTTGGGCTGCTTGTTGATCCATTGCTGCTTGCTGCTGTTCCATTTGCATTTTTTGATCTTGGGCTTGCATTTTTTGATTATGCTGACCTGCAAGTTGTTTAACTTTAAATAGAGCTTCAGATGCGCCTCCTTTAGAAGTAATATCCATAAGCTCTCGTACAGATAATGTAACTTTGGTATTATCCAATTGATTTTCAGCCTGCATATGTCCATTGGTGTTTGCAGAACCATCTTGATTACTTGCGGCACCGGGATTACCAGGTTGTCCTTGAGCTTGCTGAGCGCCTTGTCCACCTTGGGCGGCACTTTGTTGAGCTTGTTGGTCTAATCCTTGTGAAACTTGTTGTAACACCTGCTGCTGTTGTTCAGGAGGTAGCTGCTGCACTTGCTGCAATTGCTGCATTACTTGTTGTTGTTGTTCAGGAGGTAACTGCTGCACTTTTTGTTGAATCTGCTGCATCATACCTTGAGTTTGTTGCTGCATTTGTGGGCCGCCGCCTGCTGCTTGAGCTGGAACAAATGCGCATTTACGCATAAGCAATCCATCCATTTCTGCTATAAATTGTCCAATTTTTGTCATAAATTATCTTACTAATTTTTTAAAGAATTCTGCACCTTGATTTAATCCTTCACGTACTGGTCTGGTAAATGTTTCAGCTGCTTGATCTGCTTGACGTCTTACCAACGTACCCATTGCAGCTGTCTGATATGCCATTGGATCTGACGCAATTGATGCACTACCTGCGGCACCTGCTAATCCTCCTGTGCCTGCACCTAAAGTACCTCCAATTAATAAACCTTTAAGAGCATTTTTTATACGATGAGTTTCACCCTTTTCATCCTTAGTACCATTTAGAGCCCCTGCTATTCCTCCAATACTACCGCCTGCAATTCCTCCGATACCTGCTCCAGCTATAGGTAACCCTAGCGTAGCGGAAGCATGATCAATGCCAATCCCATTAGGAGTTAGTTCATTAATATTTCTTCCTAACCAAGCAGAAACATCTGATATATTTGCGTGTTTCTCAAAAACAGCCAATGCTTGTTTTTCAGTTAAACCAAAGTCTTGAGCCTGTTTCATAAATCCTTTTTTCAAGGCATTAAATTCATTTGTCATAATTATGTTCCCAATTTAAAATTTCAAATATTTTCTTTTCAAGTTGTTTCTTATCATGGATATTTGCCTCACTTTTTAATTTATCAAAATTTTCATTTAAGTAAGCTATTTTTTGAGGACGATCTAACTGAAACCACTCTAGTTTAGTCATAATTAAAAGATAATACCAACTAAATCACAGTTCGTCAAATTATTTTCCTACAATTATACGAGTACCAACACCGACTTTTCCTTGGTTAAATGCATCCATTACATCCTTTTCAGAATCAAATTTTAAAGGTTTTTCATTTCCTTCATCCTCTGTAGACATTTGATACATACCTAGTGCAGCTTCGTTACTTGGAGTATATAAAGGAGTAAATCCTCTTACAGTTAATAAGTTTTTACTTGGTAGCATTTTTTCTTTAATTTCTTCTTTAGCTTGATCACCAGCAGGAACACCTACAGAAATTTGATCACCGTCCAAGTCAAGATTAAATCCTTTGAATACAAGCGGATTAACTGACACAGTTTTATTTGCTGGGTCTGGATTAATTTTTGGAATAAATCCCATAAGGTTAAACTTGTGAAGAGCGGGGTCACGAGACATTGTTACTGGTCTATCGGCCATTTCTTCCATTAAGGATTGTACTGCTAAAGGATTTTTTGTTTTAACGTATTCGTGTGCTTGAGTTACAGGCATTCCTTTTCTAACCATACGTCTAATAACAAATGGCGAATATATTTTCCAAACAATATCTTGAGGTAAAGAAATTTCGTCTAATCCCAGTTTAACATCTCCAGTAGCCACACCACGAGAAATAAGATCTAATGGTTTGTTAACAACTTTAGCCTGGAAAACAGAAGTTTTTGCAGTACCTCCGTGAGTACCTAACATTTCAGCTAATAAACCTTTAATTTGTTTCTCTTTATTTTTAATACTAATTGGATCTCCCAAACCATAAATTGCTTTAACAGCATCATAATGTGCTTTTCTCGCTTCTAATTTAATTTCATCAGGAACTAGTTCCATATCCTTTAATTTTTCATTATTAAGGATAAAATCTTTATATAGATGATTTACATTAGCGCTAAGTGTTAAATCTCCTGCCACTTGAACTGGACGAAAATGTGCTGGAAGAATCGGCAGTTTTGATAAAAGTAGATCTTTTGGTTGTTTTCCATTTTTCTTTAACATTAATAAAAATGATAGAACCTTTACAGCATTTGCACGATCAGAAATTTTTCCAGTTTTTAGATAATCACGATATTCATTTATTTTTGTATCAATATTTATATTTTTAAGTGTTTCTTGAACTGTACCATCTGCAATACCATTTTCGTATTGATCTTTAGTCATCTTTAATAAACGACGTAAAGGATCTTCAGATATTGGATTTGGTATCACATAATTCATATCTACATGATTAAAATTTTGGCCGAAGATGCCTGTATTTACGGGATCAAATAATCCTCCTTTTTCAGGAATTAAATTTTGACCTTTAACTTTAAATGTTTTTGCATTTTGAATTACACCTGAAGATAAAGCTTTAATATCTTCATCTGTCTGTGGAAGTATTTGAAAATTATCACCACTACGTTTAACTTTGATTCCCGCTCCTTCTAGCGAGGCTACAAATTTATTAAAAATAAATGGTACTTCTGGAGGTGGAGCAGGTAAGCCTAATTTTAGATTTCTCCAAAATACATCATTCTTCGTAGCACGTACGGTAGCGATATCTTTTAATACCTCTGTTGCACCATGTGATAATAGCGCTGTTGTTGATAAGTTCCCGAGTCTTTTAGCAGATTCATCTCTAGCTTTTGTAGGTTGCATGTCCCAGTCATAACCTATCCCTTGTGCACGATCTGAAACTTTATCTTCAGCGATATGAACTAATCTATTAATAAATAAAGGTCCAACTAATGCATTAATTTTAGTTCCAGATACAGGGTCAAACAATTCTTCCATATCAGAAATATTATGTTTTTTCATTAATTCCTGAGTTTTCTTAATAGATGAACCTTCTACAAAACCAGTTACTTTAATTTCTTTTCCTAATTTCTTTGCTACTTTTCCGAGACCAAGATTAGATAACATAGCTGGAGAAACACGGCTAGTAACTGACATGGAGTTCAGAACAAGATCTACAGGTTGTCCATCTTTTGTTGTAGGAGCCATGTGATCAGGTAGAATTAATCCGGTAACTCCTTTATTACCAGAATAAATTGATAATTTATCTCCAACATTTAGAGGACGAACCATCTTTACATTAACAGACAATAGTGTACCTGCTTTTGAAACGTCTGTAACTAAGCCATCTGACTCATAGTCCCATTTTTCGGTTAAATCTTTATATGCATTACCTAAAGCTTTTGATAATTTACCTAAATGAATATCTGTAGTTTTTAAAGCTTTTGGAGCATACGCAAGAACCACAGGATCACCATATTTTAATACGGTCCCTTTTTTAACTACCCCATCACTATCAATATTAGATAATTGATCATTATAAAATTTATTCGCAAACAAAGAAATATACATATCTTTCTTTGTATCTACCCCAAGACGACGATCAAGACGAATAGTAACTAATTGTTCTGCAGCCAATTTTTTTGCTCCCGATTCTGTCACAACAAAAGCATCTTCAAAGTTATTAGATCTATATGGCATAATTGCAGTTTGAAGATTTACTCCTAATGCCAAACGGCCTTTAGAATCTGAAAAATTTGAAGTTGCTAGAAGTTGACCTTTTTTAACTTCATCGTTTTCTTTAACAACTGGAGTATGATGTAAGAAGCTTTTCTTTCCACTGTTAAAGTTTTCATAAAGCTCCACTTTATGAAGTCCGCCATTCGTATCTTTAATTGTTACTATATTATTTTGTATTTTAGTAACTTTTCCGTTACATGGTGATCTTAACGATACTAATTCCTTACCGAAAAATTGTTCAAAAGACTCTACACCTTTTGCTGGAGCTGCTTGAACAAGAGGGGCTTCTCTATTTAATAATGAAATTGCTTGAACTGAGGCTTTGTCTCCTAACAAAACACGACCACCAGATACTCCACTCACTCCAGGAATTAAATTAGTTGCTGTACTAAGGAAATCTGCACCAGATTGAAAATAATAATCTGGTTTTTCATTCTTATCGACCTTCTTAAGTTTGCCTTGTTCTAAAAAAGTTTTTTTATTGTCCATAGAATTATTATAAACGATGATATTATCATATTCAACTTTTTTCTCATAGCTAAAAAAAGGGAACTTGTGTTCCCTTTAAAAAATCTTATTTTTTTAGTTAATGCTTACTTGGTTGCAGAAGCTGCTGGTGTTGCCACCGGTACAGCTTTAGGCAAGCTTTCTTTACCTGCCTGAGGTGTAACCAAATTTGTCGGAGTGAACTCTTTCGGCACGTACTTGTAATTGCTCATTTCCGGACGTTTAATATCCGGGAGCTTTCCAGCCGTAGCAGGAATTGCCATGTCGAATGCTAGATCTTTAGCCGTTTTTGCTGTAAGCAAAGAAACTAAAGAATCTGCACTAAACGTACCTCCTGCTGTAGTGCTACCGGTGGGTCCTGCAAAAGAAACAGAAGGTACCCAGTTACCTGTGTAATTTCCGATTGCTTGTGCGTATGCGGTATTTACTTGAGTCCAGGCTTGAAGTTTATCGGCCAATGCACCATCAGCATTCATAACCAGTTGCTTTCGCATAGCTTCGCCTTCACCCATAAGGATGTCGGCCAGCTTTTTCTGCTCAGCTTCTTGTACAGCCAGTTGCGCAACTTCAAGTTTTTGAGCTGCTTCTGTGAGCGCAACTTCTTTCTTTTGTTGCGCTTCAGTGACTGCTGTTGCCATGAGGACCTTCTGTGCCCATTCTGCCTTAGCTGCGTCGGCTGCCCCCCGTGCGTTTGTGGTAGCCACTTCTTGTTCAGCCTTCTTAGCGTCAGCAATGGCCAGTTGTACAGCCATTGTAGAAGCTTGTTGCTGCTTGATCTGTTCTTCGACTGCAGGGTCATACTCAATCAACGATGGAGTTAGATTAAAAACACTAATTCCAAGTTGTTCAATTGGGGAAGTTTCTTCCCGCAAATATTGAAGAGTTTTTGAGTCTTTTTGAATCTCGACAACACGAACAGTCTTTTGTACGCCAGTGAGCGGGTCAGCCTGACGTTCGTCACGACTAATTGTACGATAAACGCCACGACGGAATTGATCGTCAATAAAACCGAGCAATTCGTTTTTTCGAGAAGCATAAGATTCGGTACTGCTCATCAGCGGACCAGTCATACCAATACTCTTTTGGAGTACAGGAAGAATAAGCTGCTGTTCAACTGCCTCGTGCGAACCATATTTCATGTGGATATCCCTGAGATGAATTTCATCTGTAGGCATTTCCCATGACATAGATCCACCGACAAACGCCTTACCTCCATCATTGAAGGTAGTGCGAATTGCGCCGAAGTTTGGAGTAGTTCCTTTTGGTGCGTCTTTTTGATCAACGAACCAATACTGCGCACGCCGTTGGTATTTCGTGACATTGCCGAAGCCCTGCCATTTTGTACCTGGGGTTGTATGGAAGGTCAATTCTCCAGAAAAAGGAGATTGAACAACCATGACTTCTTTTGCATCCAAAATCTCAAAAAATTGAGAGGAGAAAATGGATGTTACGATGAGGGTCACCACGCCAAGAATGATGGCGATGATGCGTTTTGTGTCTCGATGCATTTTATGTTATGGCTTTGTGGTTTTGTGTGTAGGTAGACCAGACCTTGATGGTTTGGTCTCCTGTTTTGGTTTTTCCTCTTCCGATTTTCGAAAGAAAGGAAAAATTGGTTTATCGTTTAGCATAGGCCAAACGAGTTGTGTAAATACTCCTAATACAAAGAAGCACGACACAAGGATTTCTATGAATCTTAAAATAAGCATAATTTGAACTCCCGTTCATTTTATTATACCTTGTTTCACATAAAAACATCTTGCTTTTATATTAGATAAGAACTAGAATTTCTATATGTCAAATTTTGAGGCTAAGGTAGAACAATTAAAAAAGGAAGCATTATATCATATTAATGCCGATATTTTATTGAAAGAAGCTGAAGCTATGATTGCTCCTCCTTTAAACGATAAGGAGCAACGAGTTAATACTCGGCTACAATCTGTTCCAGGTTTAGTTGTAGCACATGGCTTAGGTACAGGTAAGGCTCTTGAAAATAACACACCTGTAATCACGCCTAACGGATTTAAGCTTATTAAAGATTTAAATGTTGGTGACTTAGTGATCGGTGTGGACGGAAAAGCTACTAAAGTTATAGGTGTTTATCCACAAGGAGAGTTAGAATTATTTAATGTAACCTTTCAGGATGGAACCTCGGTAAAAACCTGTGGTGAGCATTTGTGGTTTACACAAACACACAAAGAACGTAAGAATTTTAAACGTGTAAAAAACAATCAAAAATTTAAAGGTAAAGTTCGCTCTCTTTTTGAAATTAACAACACTATTAACGAAAATCATTCTATACCTATAACTAAAGCTGTAGAGTTTGAGGAACAGGCAGTAAATATTAATCCTTATCTACTAGGACTTTTAATCGGAGATGGGTGTTTTCATAAGAAATATATATCAATAAGTACAGCAGACGAAGAAATTTATAAGTCTGTATGTGATATGCTCCCGAAGGGGTATACACTTACTAAACATGGAAAGTATGATTATAATATTGTAAATAAGCATACAGCTGAAAATAACGTTTTTAGGGAAATTACAGCTTTAGGATTAAAAGAAAAAAAATCATGGAATAAGTTCATACCATTACAGTTTAAATTTAATACAATTAGTGTTAGGTTGAAGATACTGCAGGGTTTACTGGATACAGATGGTTCTGTTGATAAAACTGGTTACGGTGTTAATTTATCAACATGTTCTAAACAGTTGGCCGAAGATTGTGTATTTTTAGTGCAATCACTCGGAGGCATTGCAACTATTACTGTTAAAACGCCTAATTACACGTATAAAGGTGAAAGGAAGAAAGGTAGGGAGAATTTTAGAGTATGGATTAAGTTACCTAGTGAATTCCCTCCGTTTAAATTAAAGCGTAAGATTGATAAAGTTAAGGTACAAACAAAATATTTACCTATAAGATTTATCAAGACCATAAAACCTATCGGTAAATACAGTTCGACATGTATAGCTATTGATAGTGAGAAAAAACTTTTCCTGGTAAATGATTTTATTGTTACACACAATACGAGAACCTCTATACAAGTAGCTAATAAACTACAACAACCTACTAATGTTGTTGTACCTGCTGCACTTCAAGACAATTATAAAAAAGAATTAAATAAGTGGTTAGGTACTCAACCGAACTATCTTAATATTCAAAGTCAACAAAGAGTAGGACGTACAGGATTAAATCCAAATAATAATGGATTACTTGTTGTCGATGAGGCACATAGAGCCAGAGAGCGTAGTTCTAAATTATATCAAGCATTACAACAGTCGGAAGCTAAAAAAAGGTTATTACTAACAGCTACTCCAGTATATAACCATCCTGTAGATTTGGCTCCTTTAGTTAATTTAGCTGCAAGAAAGAATGTATTACCTGAAGATCGTGCAGCCTTTACAGAAAAATATATAGAAGAAAAACCTATTAATCCTGGAATATTAGGTTCTCTATTTGGTATTAAACCTGGAGTCGAACAAAAATTAAATCCAAAACCTGATTTAGTTGATGCTATAGATAAATATGTAGATTATGATCCAGGTCGTGGAGCAGAAGGATTTCCGTCGTTTAAAGAAGAAGTTGTTAAAGTGCCTATGAGTACTTCACAACAAAATATATATAATACCATTATGGATAAAGCACCATTCTGGGTTAGATGGAAAGTTCGTGCTGGATTGCCTCCCAACAGAACGGAGCTACAACCTTTACAAGCATTTTTAACTGGCGCAAGACAAGTGGCTAATTCTACTTATGATTTTATCAAAGATAAAAACACAGTAGAAAGTCCTAAAGTTGAAACAGCTGTAAGTTATTTACAAAAACAACTGGCAAATAATCCAAGATATAAAGCGGTCGTTTATTCAAATTATCTTGGAAGTGGGCTTGCACCATATAAAATGCAATTAGATAAAGCAAAAATACCTTATGGAGAATTCTCTGGAGATATTTCAGCTAAAGTACGAAACCAGATGGTGAAGGACTATAATGCTAATAAACTTAAAGCATTATTAATTAGTTCAGCAGGAGCAGAAGGATTAGATTTAAAAGGAACACGCTTACTGCAAATAATAGAGCCTCATTTCAATAGAGAAAAAGAAAAACAAATTGTTGGACGTGCTATTCGTTATATGTCACATGCTGGGTTACCGGCCGATGAACAGAATGTATTAATTCAACGTTATCTATCACAACCAAAAGGAAGTTGGATCGATAAACTATTTGGAAATGAGACGATCAGTGGAACTGATGAATATATCAGTAATATTGCCGATAAGAAAGAACAGCTTAATCGTCAATTCGTACAACTAATTGCACAACGACAAAATGAAAACTATGGAGCTGCCGCAGTCCGTCGATAAAGGACTGGAAATAAAGAAGTCCTTTAAAAAAATATCAGTTAAACAGATTAAAAGCTTAGGTTATAAATTAACTGATAGCCAAATTCCATTAGGAACAAAACCTTATAAATTTGGCATATTAGAGTTGAAAAATGAATCAGATAATAAAGAAGTAAGCTTTTGTATGCTTTACTCTACAGAAGATAAAATGGGAATAATTCTTCCCAATTCTTTTAATTATTATCTTATTAGACCTAATGCCTGTTACGAAGCATTACGATAACGAAATCCACACTTCCATAAAAAGTCAGATATATCTGTAGCATAGATATGCACGGTATCGTTATCTAAATCAGAATTACAAGCGTGTAAACTTTCATCAAGCAATACACGCAATAATTCTTTTGAATTTTTAATTTTATCACTGATTAATATTGTTTGATTTTCTGTACCTCTGTCATCAGTTAAGGCTAAGATATCATCAGCGTTTTCGATACTACAACTTTTTTGAGTTTCGGCTAGTTCTTCTGCGGTTGTATTTTCTTTAATATCTCCAAATACAACAGTATATTCTTCATCATTGAAAGTGTGATTAGAAACATTTGGTAATTTCATATTAATTAAATATTTGCATTTTGTAGCAACTGGTTAACTAACCCTACCATATCTTTGATGAACTCGCCATCAAAGTTATTTTTAATTTTAAAATCTGCTAATCCTTCCATTAAAGGAGAATAATAAGCTTCAGTTTCATTTGCGGGAGGTACATCACTAATTATTTCGATATATTGTCCACCTAAAGATTTTAATACACTTACTTCATTTGGAAACCGTACATCTGTAATAATTGTTACTTGATGTTGTAGTTCTTTATTTTTAAGCGCTCGGTTGATCCAAATATCAGGATTAAATTCTCTCATCACTTGACCATAAGATACAAGTAATGGTCGTGCCTTTGTTTTTAAAGCTGGTTCTGCCATTAGCATATCGAAATCAAAACCATTTTTTTCGAAAAGATATTTCAAATCATTTTTTAATTCATCTGCAAAAGCTATACGTTCAATATCAAAGTATTTTTTTAGCTGTGCTGCGGCGTAATCTTTACCTATTTGTGCTTTTGAGCCTAAACCAATAATTAAACTGTTTGCCATAAATGAGAAGGGATAATTGGAGTTAATTCAACATCTGAAGCCACATGAACAGGAAGCATATTACTATCGTTATCTAATCTAAATAATGGTAAGGCTAACTGAATTGCAACTATAATTTCTAGTCTCGCACCTTTTGATTCTTCCCATCCAGGAAGAAGACACAAAGCATCACAAGACAACATTTCTTTTAAATCTCTTTTTAAATATTTGAACCAACATTCTTCTGGATTAAAACCTGTTTGGTCTAAATCAAATGGATTTAATACTTCAAAACCTAAATTCCTCAATTTTTCGGCTGCGGCATTAAAAGCTTCAATATTTTTATTTGGTAGTCCTGTAATTGGACCAGATATGTATATCTTCATATTATTTACATAGTACACAATGCACCACATTTTAAAAAAGTCAACTGAAAGCTAAAAAGAAGAAATCACAATGATTTCTTCTTTCCCATTCATGCCGTAGCAACAAGTTCGGCTTCTGGTTGTTCTTTTTCCTTGGGTTGTTCTTTTTCTTCTTGATCTTTAATTTCGACAATATCATCAGTCAAAGAACTGTGTTTGATTGTCATCACTAAAGTTTTTTCCGGTATTGCCAGTATTTTTCCAATATTGGTAACACCTGAAATAGGTAAAGAATGTGTAGCACAGCCTGTTAAATGTTCGATCCGCTGACGTAATAGTGTTTCGATGTCTGCGCCATTTATGGCTGCAAATACCAAACCCAGCGCAGCAATATCAATCAATGTATTGGGAGTAGCTCCAAGATGTAAGTCATCAAAAGCAATGTAAAGTCCTGCGGTCATACCGCTATCGTCATTTTTGCCAATGAATTTACTTACATAATCAATAAGTTCTTTTGGAATCATTTCTTTTCGTCTGGTGGTAGTGGAAATGAATCTCCAAGAATTTTTCCAAGAACACTCACCAATTTGATGAGCGGGTCTTCAGAACTGACTTCATCTGGACGACGAATGGCATATACCACTCTTGCAAAAGATCGGAGTGAATTATTTGCAGAGGAAAGAGAGGTACTAAGTAAGTCTCGCTGAAAGCCTGGAGGTAGAGCTGCAAAGAAATGCGTATGATCTTCACCAGAGTAAAGATCTCCATTTGGTATTGCTAGAAATTCATCAACAATACTTTTGAATAGTTCTCGGGCAGACCTTAATTTTTCCAAAGTTGGAGGTTCTGGAGATGACACGATTTCCCGCATTAAGGCAAAGAAATCTTGTGTTGGTTTGTGGGGAGTGATGTCTGGCATGTTTTTGTATGTTGGATGATTCGTCCTATAGGTGAGTATAATGTATACGAATCAATTAATTACTTGTGGAATTGAATATTCCTTTAATTCTTGATCTGCTTGTTCTAAATCTGTTTCCGCTTGTATGTAGTTACTGATGGCGAGAACAAAATTACGATTAATCAAACAAACCTTTTTATTTGGGAATATTCTTTTGATCTCTGTTGCTATATCTTTATCTGTGATTGTTCTTTCGTAGTGTATGCCATATTGATCAGAAAACAATACTAGTCTATTTCGTATTGAATTAAGCTCAACATGTCCCATTCGACGAGGGAAGTGTTGTGTAGACAAAACAAATACATCTACTTTATCGAAATACTCTTTTAGGATTTTTTGTTCTCTATCTGTGTATCCTAGATTGTATGCTGTTCCGTTATTTGCTACTGGAATAATCCCTGTGTCTGTTGCTACGTAAATGAAATCATCTTCTGGTTGCATCTGTGCGTTTTGCCTTTACCATTGCTACAGCGCTAATGATAAACAATGCTGAGCCAATGATTGTTGAATATTTTCTAAACTTTTTCATTTTTAGATCTTGGTTAAATATGTGTGAGTGGTGTGCACGTTCTTGTGCATCTTATTATACCTCCGCTTGACATCATTTTTATCTGTGGTATTACTCTTGCCCTTTATGGACGACCTATCTTTAATCAGTGACATTTCACTATCTTCACTCACCGCTAAACATGCCTACATCCTCAAAGATGTAGATGGGCAGATGGAGTGTTTAAATAAAAAAGCAAAAGATATTAATGAAATTAATTGGGTATCTTTTTCAGATCTAGAAAAGAATTGTTCATTGGATGGCTTCCCCTATAGTGCTACTCGTGCATTAATGAGTCGTCGTTATCAATATTTCGAAAAGAAAAAAACTGGTGAACAATATTGTCGTAATTCGACTCGTTACATTGCTAATACAATCATGGCTAATATGGCTGAATTTGAATATGCTCGTGTGATGACTCACTGTGGTACTGTTGGATTTGGTAAGGTCATGAATACTCCATGTGGTAAATGGAAATATTGCGATCGTTGTGCAGATATTAAACGTAAATTCTTTTATTTAAGATATGGCGACGTTTATGGACTAACCACAGATCCATGCTTCTTCATCACTATAACTGTAGACTTAGAGGATAAAGTTGTATTCAACGAGCAAAATCAGTTAAAAGTTATAGATTCCTGGAATAAAATGAACTTATACGTAGACACTATGTATAAGAAAAAATTAATTAAGGGAGCTATCATTGTAGAAGAAGCAGCCTTTGATTCTTATTATCCTAATCCCGTCATTAATCCACACCTTCATGTATTGTGTGTTGGTACCGACGCTCTACACACTCATCGGTTTGATGGAATGAAGATTCATGTAAAAACAATTAATAATCATGAACATTGGGTTAATGAACTTAATTATATGCATAAATGTATTAATTTCTTTAGTCCTTACGCAAGAGATTGGACACAGGAAAACGCAAAAACAATTAATCGTAATTTCCGTGACATGCTCAATCTTCATAAGTATGTTGTAAAGAATAGAAATCAATCTCGTGCTATTGGTTGTTTTCACGGCAAGTCTACAAATTCTCTGGTTAAAACGACAAAAGAAGTTAGAGCGGCTTTTAAAGAAAAACCAAAGAAAATAACTAGACAAAAGGCCAAGAAGAAAATACAATACAATAATATGTTTGAACAATTCTCATCAGGAGCCAAAAACCAACTCAAACAGTATAGAGAGAAATTAGCTGTTATTGAGGCTGATCCTTCTGCTGTAGACCAAAAAAAGGATAATACTCCTTGGTGGAAAAATCCTTATATTTTGGGTGGCGGGGCATTAGCTCTTGGGGCTGGTGCTTATGGAGCGGGAAAATTATACAATGGTGGCAATAATATCGTAAATGATACACTTGGGAAAGGTGTAGACAATTATATTGTAAATCCAATTAAAGGACTATTTAATAAACCTGCAGATACTAAAATAAAAACTCTACCGTTCTCAGGACCAACAGAATCTCCTAAAACCTTACCATTTTCAGGCTCAGTTGGGCAGCCTAAAAACCTACCATACACTGAAACAAATGGAGCTATAAAACCGAATCCTCAACAGTTAGCCCCAAATCCAGAGACTCAGCGCCCTACTCCTCAACAGGTGCAAGATCTTAAGACTTGGTTAAAAGGTGAATCCTTACCTTCACCAAAAATACCTGTAAAGATGCAGTCTACTATTAATGCTGGAAAAACAATTCCTACATTAATAGATAATCCAGAATATCGTGCAGCAACAGAAAAACTACCTTCAAAAGATCTTCTATCTCCTCTAGCAGGTATGAGTCCTTTACGTCCTGAATTACAGAAAGCACTTGGACAAAATACTACACCGTTTGAAAAATATTATGATTCGGTTCAAGGACCTGCATTAACTCGTCTTAATAAGAGACTAGACGAAGCAGGTTTATTAAAACAAATCGTAAATAGGCAAAATGAACGAAAAACTCAAAATTATACCGATTCAATTTTTGGTAAATATTTCGATGACAGTCAAGAGATAAGAAATCAACAAACTAGAGCACAGCAAGCTTGGAATGGTGGTGACAGAGAATTAAGTGAACTACCGGAATATGCAAATAAAACACCAACAGAAATTGAAAAAGCAATGCTGGCGACACAAGAGCAACGTAATAATTTTGATAAAGTTCCTTTTTCTTTATTGAGTTCTGTGAAAGATCCTGAAGACAAGGCAAGAAATATATTCTGGCCTATTTATAGGAATAATGTTACTGACTATAGGAATATGATTGATTTCTATATCAAAAACACAGGATCAGCAGTTCCTACACAATATGAATCTATTATGGACAAAGCAAGTGTTCCTGCCTTTGCTTACGATATGGCTAATGTAGCTTCAATGATTCCTGGTGTAAAAGGAGGCATTACTACAGTCGGTAATAAAACATTAGGAGCTGCCGCCACCTCTTTAATAGGAAAAGCAAATCCTGCATTATTCCCAATATCTACAGGAATAATGAATGCTCCTTTGGGGTATCGCTTTGGACAGGATATTGCAAATGATCCGACGAGTTCTTATTATAAACTAATGTCTTCTATGGGTGTTTCCCCAGAAAATATGAAGTACGTCGGGTCTGCAGGACTTGCGTCAGGCAGTGCACTATTGACTACTCAAGCCGCTAGAACTGCTCTTAAGGGGCTTGTAGCGCGTAGCTTAGCTGCGGGCGCGTCCGCCGGCGGGAGCACATTAGGGCTAGGACCACTTCTCTCCGGTTCAGCCACCGTCACAGCTACATTGGCAGCGCCCATAGCGGATAACATAGTTCAAAGTTCAACAAAAAGTTTGTTAAATCATGTACAGTCCGGTGATCAATTATCCAACTTCCATAATAATTTATTAAAAGCGAAAGAATATGCCTCTACATCTAACGATGGATCTGCTTTACGCGGATTACTCAATTCTGAATACTTTAAAACTCTAGATACCTCATCACAAGAAGGTATTAAACGTTTATATGATTCATTAGGCGAACATGGTGGAAATCTTGTAATGTCGGCAAAACGTAAAAATCTATCAGAATTAATTACTTCAAAATTAACAGATCTTCTGAAGTTCAATAAATTTAAACCAAAAGAACCAATAGCTGTTCCATCTATTGATGAACGCTTGTTATATTAAATATGAATAACGATTTTATTAAAGGGTTTAAAGAAAGACTCAAACAGGCTAATGAAATTAGTCCGTCTCAGCATACACCCACAATCTTCAACACCAATACCGGAAGTATTTTTCCAACTTTAGAAACACAATCAAAATGGAAGTACGCTAGAACCAAAGGTAAACTTCAATTACACGATGGAAATACTATTCATCAATTCTCTTTTGGAGAAGACGAAAAAGGAGATCAAGATTTTCCAATGACTAAAATTGAAGACGCTTCATATTTTGATTTTGGAAAAGAAATGGAAACCTCCGGTACAGCACAAGTACATCGTGCTAATCCAGGTCATATCTATGTTACATTACATGATGGAAAAACAAATCCAACATTTAATATTAAGCATGTAAACGAAATGACGTGGAGAGCTTCACCAAAATTAAAGAAAAAGGCAGAAGAAGAACCAATTAATTCATTTAGACAAGGAATGAAAGATAAATTAGCTTTCCTTGATTCAGTGATGAAAGGTATTCATCATACAGGAAACTTTTTAACCGATAGCGTTGCTTCAATAGGTAAAAATCCATTAGCTTCTGCTGGCGTTGGTTTAGGGTTAGGAGCTGCTTATGATTTAGGAAGAAGAGCTTTCTATAATACCGAAGAAGAGAACACACAAGAAACTGGACAACAACGTTTAACTAGGTATTTAGCTCCTTCATTAGGTTTAGGTTTATCAGGAATGGCTATGAACAATTTAATGTCTAATCGCTATAAATTTGATCCGGTCTATAATTCCTCAAACCCAAATAATAGGCCAAATACACATTCAGACGTATATGACATTAAATGATGCAGACAAGGAAGCTATCATTCACTCAATATCGATAGATCCGCATATTTCAATTGAGCAACGTCAAAAATTAATAAATTCTATTAAACAGGAAGATTCTACATATAGAGGATTAATTAATGGTGCATTAGGTGCGAGTGTAGGTTATGCTATTAGTAGATTTTTAAAACTTTCTCAAACAACACAAGTAGTAGTAACTTTGGCAGGTTTTGGTATTGGAAAATATTTGTTGGACAATCACGAAAATTCTGGTAAATTTATGGAATACGATAAGAAACTTAAAGGATATAAATTAAATACATGAACCCGGAAGATGTAATAACATTAGTCAAAGCAAAGATTGCTGAAGATTTAGAAAAACAAGGACATTCTCTATTAGACTTAGAAGAAGCCTTAATTAAAAAAGAAGCTGGTGGAATTATTGGTGATGCAGTAAATAGTGCACTCAGTAATTTTCCAGAAATAGTACTAAGTTCTGCCTTATTGGGTGGTACAACTTTAGGTGGAGTAGCTTATGCAGCTAATAAACATATTCGTGATCAGGACAAAGCACTGAATGAACGTCGTCAGGAAGTAGATAGATATAGACAACTTACTGACAAAGTAAAAATGGATTACGACTTAAATGGCTAAGAAAACTTTAGAAGACAGTTCTGATAATTTTGAGCAATTCAGTGGAGTTGCTCCAGATTTAAAACGCAGGGATGAAAGAAATCTCATCGACGAACTACATAAAAAAAATTGGCAAGCAAAAACAGTAGATAATTTTGAAAAAAGCATGGGCATTACTCCAGGACCTCCTGAGAAACAAAAAATGCTTATGAAGAATAGAATTTTCGAACCTGGTTACGACAAAGATCAAGAATTACTAAATGAACTTATGAATTCCCCTAAGTACAGAATTGTCTATCAAAAAGACAATTGGAGTCCTGATGGCAGTTATAAGATTTTCATTATTTACGGAGAACTTTTAGAAGATAAATAATATGAACGATACATCATTACTCAATCAAGCGTTAGTCAGTATGTTAATTGGTGGAGGTGGTTATGCGGCTCTTAGGGGTATGCATGATCTGTCTGGCGCATCAAAACCAAAACCATTAGAAAACGAAATAGAACTTACTCTCCCTTCTTCCCGTATTCCAAAAGAAAAAATGGCAGAAGGACCATCTTTACTAGAAGATATGGTTGAAGGAGCTAAACCTTTTGCTCTTCCGGTACTTGCTATCGGTGGAGGTTTGTATGGAGGTTTTCGAGGGGCTTCAGGTATCTATAATCATTTTGCCAATAAAGATATTGATAATGAAAAAGAACAAGTTAAAAACGATTACCTTGCTGCATTACAGAGAGCTAGTACAAAAGTAGGCTCTATCAATACTCCTAACGTAGATAGTTTCATTGGTGGATTACTAGATAAAATAGCAGAAGATACCGGTTTATTAGGTTATCTTGGAAATACTATTGGAAAAGGAATAGGTGACGCAGCTCATAAAACTTGGGAAGGTGCTAAAGATATGGGAAGTGGATTAATGCATGACGCAGCAAAAAGTGAACCTGTTGGTTTAGTTGCCGGTCTCGCATCATTATTAGCTTTAGGTTCAGGCGGAGCAACATATTATCTAGCAAACCGTATGGACCAAAATAAAGAAGATAATAATCGTAAAACAACTCTTCCTACTGAAATTCGCCTTAACGTACAATAATATGTTAATAGACCGTCAAGCATTTAAAGAAGGCTATGAACTAATTCTCAAGCGTGCAGGATTTGGAGACACGCTATGGAATAATACTCTCGGTTCCTTCGGTCGGCATGGAACATTTACAGCTGGTACAGGCGGAATCCGTGATCAACTATGGAATTCTGCTACAGATACTGCAGGTAAATTTATGCATGAATCTACCAATAAAGCAATGGTAGGAGGTATGGATAAAACAATTAATCAAGCAGGACAACAATTAGGTGCTGGTGCTTTAAATGGTGCAGTTGACGCAGGTAAACAGCAACTTACAGATGGTTGGAATGGTATTAAAAAAACCTTTAGTAATTATGGTAATGGATTAATGAATAATCCAATGCAAACTATTAAGGATAATCCATGGTTAAGTGGTGGATTAGCTGTTGGAGGTTTAGGTTTAGGTTATATGGGTGGGAAAATGTTAGGACTTTGGGGAGACAATAATACTCCTTCTAATGGTCAAGGTAACGGTAATATCCCTTCAAATGGACAAAGTACTCCACCAATGATGCAGTCCGCTTATACGCAAGGATATACACCAATGGCCCTGCAAAAAGCTAGTTCCGAACTTCCAATACCCCCACCATTGGCACCTATGTTAAGTCCTTCGATTTCTGTAGGTTCTTCAATATATAATGCTTTAAATCCCCAAACTCCAAATGAGGAATTAACACCTAAACAAGTAGTTGTAAATCCTGGTGATGAAAAAATGCAACGGCTATTAAAGAATCCAAAGATGCGTGCATACGTTACAAATTTAATTAACAGTACAGCTGTCTAATGAAAAATTATTTCGAGTCTCAACCGCCATCAAAAACTAGAAAGTTCTTTGATCCTGTTACACTTCAAACATGGGTCAAAGAAAATGCAAAAAATTCATTTGCAGATAGATTAAATAAAATCGAAAGCCCTGACTTTAAACTTAAAGTTGAAAATATTGATTTTGCAAAAGATGAGAAGGATTACTCATTAGAAGATCAAAAGAAAGCAATTTTAGAAAAAAGAGACTTAGCTATTCCATTAAAAGGAACTTTTTCTTTAATAGATAAAAAAACTGATAAAGTTATAGACACCAAAACATGTCTAATAGCTCAGGTTCCGTATATTACACCTAGAAACACTACAATCATAAACGGAGCTGAATATATAACTATTAATCAACAAAGATTAAAACCAGGAGTATACACACGTATTAAAGAGAGTGGTGAGGCTGAAGCCCACGTTAACGTAACACCTGGAACTGGATTGAGTGGAAAAATTATATTTCATCCAGAAACAACAATCTTTGTTTATGAACTTGGTACTACACAAATTAAACTTTATGGTTTGTTGAAAGGATTAGGTGTTTCTGACATGGAAATGGAGTCAGCTTGGGGAAAAGAAATTTTTAATAAAAATCGTGCTGCATTCAAAGGAGATGAATTAGATAAATTCCATGCAAGAATCAATACTTTTAAATAACACCCTACTAGAATTACCTCCGTCAAACTTACCTCAACTTAAAGAGCTTTCTAATTACTTAGTTGAAACGGAATCAACGTTGTCTGCATTCTGGCTATTATCTCCAGCTATGAAGGTTATAGCAAAAAATGGTTCATTTTTAAAAGTGAACCCATCCTGCAAACAATATCTTGGTTATGAACCAGAAGAATTAATAGGTAAAAAATATATTAATTTCATTCATCCAGACGATGTACATAATACATTAAACATAGAATTAAATTTAGCTTTTGGAAATACTATTAGAAAATTTAAAAATCGTTATCTTCATAAACAAACAAAAAAATGGATAACTTTAGAATGGTACGCAAGGCAAGATCAACATTCTGGTTTAGTATTCGCTACTGCTTTAGATAAAACAGTAGAAACAGAACAACAAGAAGAACTTGTTGCATTAGCTGCTATAAATTTAAAAGAAAAAGAAAAATTTAAACAAGCATTAGATTTAGCTCCAATAGGTATATTCTTAACCGATAATAATGGATTGTGTACTTATGTAAATAAAAAGTATTTAGAATTAACTGGCTTATCTGTTGAAGAATGTGTGGGTACAGGATGGGAAAAGGGTTTATGTGATTCTGAGCGTGATCGTGTTGTAAACGAATGGTATTCTTATATAGTTAAATTAAAAAATTCTAAAGAATTAATTCCATTCGAAACGTTTTCTTGTTATTATAATGCAATTACAAATAAGCGTACTCCTGTAAAAATTTACGCTTATTTCTATGATCTAGAAGCAAGTATAGGCTACGTTACAGTTATTCCATATTTACAAAATGCCGACGAATAAACAAGAAGAAGTTATCCAAAGTAATGGATGGACAAAATACCAGCAGTTGGTATTAAATGAATTACAAAGACACGAATCAAAACAAGATGCATTTCAAAATGAACTAATCAATTTAAGAGTATCACAAACAAAACTTGAAGTCGAATTGAGAAATATCAGTAAGCAACTAGACACAGTGCTGTCGGAAATCGCTACTATTGAAAACTCATTAACTTCAAAAGTAAGCACGTTAAATAAAGAAAGAGAAGAATTAAGTTCTGATGTAAAACTTATTAAATGGAAAATAAGTGCCTTTGCTACCACCGTCAGTACTGCAGTTTCATTGGGTGCTCAGTTTTTTATAAAATTTTTATTGCATAACTAAATTTCTATTGTTAATATATAAATATCAAAGGATAAGTGATGGCGGAAATCTTTGATAATACCGCTGGTGATTTCGATCACTGTTACTACATCGCTCTTAACTAAAAAATAAGAGAAATAAAATATTATGGCAGACGTAAATGTAAAAAATTCATCAACAGGCGATATGGGCACAATTGCTGCTAAACGTACTCGTTATGAAAAAATGGAAACGGCTTATGGTAAAATTCCAGCAGCCGCATGGGAAGCAGATGACACGCTAATCTTCGATCAAATTCCGATGTTAAATTTGGTTCATGCAAAATTTGTTGCAGGAGCTGGAGCAGGAGAAGCTTTAGAACTTTTCCATGGAGCAGATCTATCTGATCCTATTGATTGGGATATCGTCAACGACGGTGATTCAGCTTCTATTAGCTATGTTATCGAATATGTTCGCGGTACTGGTAAAGTTGCAAGTAATGAAGATCAAGGAAAAGTTATTAAATTAACTATTGCTTCTACAGCTCCCTAATGTATAGTGTTGTATGGCTAGACAAAAGAAATCCGAATTAAATACTCAGACTACCTCAGATACACCTGAAGTAACTTCTAATATTGAAGTTATTGAGTCTGTTGTAGAGACAATTGTTCCTGAAGTAATTGTTCAGGAAGTGGAAGTTCCCACAACTGTAGAAACGCCCGTAGAGGTAACACCCACGGTTACAGTAAAAGAACAGGTTAAAACAAAACCTAATATAAAGAAAAAAGTACGATATATAACTTAATTAGATAAACTAAAATAAATATAATGATAAAAAGACACCAGCGTTTGGTGTCTTTTTACTTTTAGTTGACAAAGTCCAAATCGATGCTAATTTGTCCCATGGCTAAGAAAACAGTTACAAATAATAAACCTCTTTCTCCGCAAGAATTAGCAAAATATAAACCAGCAGAAATTCTTCCTAAAATACAAGAAGATTTTCCATTAGGTTTAAATAATGTATTCGAACTTGCAAAAACTAGTGGAGCTTCCGTAATAGGAAAACCTCAAGAAAATCCACAAGAAATTCCTAATATTAAAAAATGAAAATACCTATCCACACAACTACAGCAGAGCCTGTTCCAGATATTCCAGTAGATACCCGTTCAGAAGGAATTAAAGTTATCACTAATGCGTTAGTTCAAATAGAGTTAACTTATTCTAAATTAGAAGAAGCTCTAATTAATTTAAATGAACAACTTTCTAGACTTGAACGACAGAAGATTGGGTTAGCTGCACAACGTTCTATGTGTAATGAGTTGAAAAGAATTATTGAAGAAAACGAGGCAAAGAAAGCCGATAAATCAGAAGGAACAAAAACTACTTCTGATAAAGAACAAGTCGAACCAAGTATCTAATTATGACTATCGAAAAAACTGAAAACACTGTAGCCGAAAAAGTCCTTCAATTAACTATTGAACGAAATCAAACTAAAGATCGTAAGAAAGCAACTATGGCTGCTTATAATGAAGAGATTAAAAGAATTGAAGCAGAAATTAGAGACTTAATTAATCCTAAGAAAAAGAAAGAAGATCTATTGGAGGATGCTGATGATGTCTGATTATCCTATTAATTATGCTTTTGTTTCTAGAAAAACATTATCTATTAAAGAAGAAGATGATTCTGTAAAAGATTATGTGGTTCTTGTATTGGATGATACAGCCAATGAACAATATTTTAAAAAAGTTGAAAGCTTCCAAAAAACGTTGGAAGCTTCTCGAGATAAAATAACAGGTTCAGTATATTGGACAATGTCCACTGCTTTTTGTGATATGGCTGTGTCCGACATTATGAAAGAAGAATTTATTGATACGATTAAATCAACCGGAGAACACCCAACAGGACCTACGGTTTTAGGCATTAAAGTATTAATTGAAGATGTAGAGACTCCTTATTGCTTTTTACATTACGGAGAAGAGACAAATTCAAAAATTGAAAACACTTATTGGAAATGATTAATGCCATTTTCATGATTAGTTTAATCCTTCTTGTCTGGTTTAAAACCGATGCTTTCAATGAATATTGTAAGCTTTTTAAACTAGACAAGAAATTTTATTTACAACAATATAACCAAGTTTTAGAAGACGGATCGGAATTATCTTATCCTGATTTTTTAGTAGAATATTATCCTTCTTTTTTTACTAAACTAATATCTTGTCCTATTTGTTTATCTGTTTGGCTAGGAATAGTATTTTCAATATTTGTAAGTTTGTACTCATTAGGGACACTGTCTTTTTTAGGCTTGCTTTTTTACAAATTAATTGATAAACTATTCTAACTATGTCGGACTACTTAGATCTATACAAACTTCAACCAACAGAATTACCTTTTTCTGTTGAACGTATTATTGATACCGAGCAGCAAAGTTCACCTGCTTGTCAATTACCAGAGGATCAACCTTTATCTTTAGACTTACCTTCTTTACCGATATTACCTGATTTAGATTGTAATTTCGATATAGACGTTCCGCTAGTTCCTCTGCCTTTTGTATGTCCTCCTACTGTAAGTGGGGGAATTACTGTTTCTAGCTGTGGTTCAGCCGAAGTAACCGGAGGTGCAACTATTTCCCGTGCTCCAGATACTTGTGATTATGTTTTAGCCGGAGCTATTGAAGTTTGTGTAGATGTTCCTTGTCCTGATGGTATCTATGCCGACGGTACTGTCGCTGTTACAGTTGGAGGTAATGGATTATCTGGTGGCGGGGACATATCATTAACAAATGATTTGTGTGGTGTACATCTTACTGGAAGTATTGATGTCAATTCTAGTATTGTATGTGTTGACGCAATTACTGGAACAGGCTCGGCAGAATTGACCGTAGGTGGTGAAGGTATTGATGGCGGAGGCACAATTGAACTTGCCTCTGATGGTGATTGTGGGGTATCGCTAACCGGTAGTTTAGAAGTTAATTCAAGTATTGTATGTGTTGACGCAATTACTGGCACAGGCTCAGCAGAATTGACTGTAGGTGGTGAAGGTATTGATGGCGGAGGCACAATTGAACTTGCCTCTGATGGTGATTGTGGGGTATCGCTAACCGGTAGTTTAGAAGTTAATTCAAGTATTGTATGTGTCGACGCAATTACAGCTTCTGGTAGTGTTGATTTAGTTGTTGGTGGATTATTAGAGGGTGGAGGTACAATTGAACTATCTTCTGAAGGAGATTGTGGTGTTACATTGACAGGGAGTTTAGAGGTGAGTTATTCTCCATCAGAGGCAGGTCCAACAGGTCCCACAGGTGCGGCAGGTCCCACAGGTGCGGCAGGTCCAGCAGGAGACAAAGGTCCAGATGGTGACCCAGGTCCAGAAGGAGGCAAAGGTCCAGTAGGAGACAAAGGTCCAGATGGTGACCCAGGTCCAGAAGGACCAAAAGGAGGAGATTCGATCGTTAAAAACGATCAGGGTATTTATGCCTTTGGTGTACTGGAAGGAGCACAAGCTTGGTTTGTCGATATTGTAAAGACAGGAGAACTTCCTTGTCCTAGATTCTTAGCTGCAACAGAACCAGAAACCGCAAGATTCAAAAGTCAATGTGGTAGATATGACCTTGTATTTGCTGTTCAGAAGGGATTAAGCAAATGGCGTCTTCCTACGAAAACCCAGGAAGAAATGGATATTGCTACAGAATTCTGGAAACCAAGAAGAGTTTAAAACTCAGGTATTTCAACCTTACTCTTCAGCAACGTTTCATGATCAACCCATACTGGGTTTTTATCTTTATCGTAAACTAAACGATATAGTTTTTTATCTTTACCTTTTACGACGTTTTGTGCAAATCTGTGATCGACACCTACAGTTTTTGTTTCTGAAATTCTAAAAGGATCAAAAAATCCAAAATAAGAAGAATTTACATTTCTTGATTCATCGGGAACAGCATCAACAGACGGAATACCACCCTCTCCAAGTTTTGTTACTTTATGACTAACGTCAAAGTTATCGATTGGATTATGTCCTTCAATGTGTTGTGCTAAATTACTACCACCAATAATGATTGATCTTATTTGAGGACTAAAGAAACCAGCGTGTAACCAAGAAAGATCTTTCTTTTGTTGCATTTTAAGCTTCGCCTTCATTTGAATCTTTCCTGCATCTTTATCAATATGTTCTTTTACAAAATCTTCTAAACCTAAAAAGTTAGCAAATTTTAAATCATCACGATTATCAGGTTCAACTTCTAATTTATTAATTTTTATTAATTTTTTAGAAGCTTCTAATAATACTTTAGTATTGATATGATCTGCATCAATATTTAATGTTTGAGACACTACACCAGGATCAAGCTTTGCTTTTCCTAACCAAGTGTTGATTTGTTTGCTTTTTTCAGATGGAGTTAACATATAAATAAGTTACCAAAGGATTAATAAATATGCAATCGAAAAGTCATTTGACAAAAAAATAATCTATGATAGCCTACCGTCATGCCTGAGTTAGAAAAATTGTTAAATTCCCTTTATAAAGATTTGCCTGTTAATAAAGCAGATCTTGTAAGTTTATGCTCTTTTTCATTTATTGACTCTATTGAAGATAAGAAAAGAATATTTTCTTTGTTAGACAACTTATCAGATTCTACGGGAAATACAGTTATAAAACAAATAACAATATACATGGTTGATAAGAAATACAGGTTAAAATTATTAATTAACACAATTTATGACACTAGAAATTTCAGTTGATTTTCAAGAACAATCAATCAATCTAATGGTAGATAATACCCTTTCTATCAATGCATTTAAAGAATCAGACGGTTCAATTACTTACCAGAGACTAACACGAATCGAATCAGAAGATACACAAGATATTTTAAAAAGTGTATGTGAACAATTGTTCTCTATAGAAGAACTATAATCTTAACAATATGAGAATTAATTGGAATGAATACGCCTTAAGATTGGCGGACGTTGCAAAATTGCGTTCTGAAGATCCTTATATGCAGGTTGGTGCTTGTGCCTTGGATTATGATAATAGAGTGCTAGGTTGTGCATATAATGGACTCGCACCGGGAAAAATAGTTACACCAGAATTCTGGGTCGATAGAGATGCAAGAAGGCCTTTCATGATACATGCGGAAACTAATTTACTGAGCTTATTTAACAGAGGAGCAGCTAAAATAGTTGCTTGTACTTTACTACCTTGCTCAGGCTGTGCACAACAACTCGCAGCATATCAAGTTAAAGAAGTAGTATATGGAGAAGAATACTCTAGAGATACAACTGCATTTGATATATTTAAATTTTACAATATAAAACTAACAAAAATAATTTTATGAATTGCTCAGAATATAATAAATTAGCTCAAGAATGCCCATCTACGATAATTGCTCCTGTTGGGGAGAATCCTTTTGATTTTGACGTTTCTTATCCAGAAAAAGAAGTAAAGGAAACCTTTGATATGGTTCAGGTGGAAAAAGCAATACCACTTAACAATATTAAAAAATTTTCTATAGTTTCAAAAGATGGCTTATCAGATAAAACTGAAATTTTTTATGATGGAATCAAGGTAGAGGGTGTTACAAATCTAACTATTAATATTGACGCTGAAACGGGTCTAGCGATGCTAAATATGTCTGTTCTCGCACCACTATTTAATATTGAGTTACCTGTTAATCATGTAACTATTACAAAAGCCGAAATAAGTGATACAATAGAAAAAATCTTTAACAATCTATACAAAAATGACAATTCTTCCTTACCCAAAAAAGATATCGATCAAAACAACGCTACCTAAAAAATACGTTATTTGGCATGGAACGTTTAATCGTACCAAATATACACCATATGGTACAAGAGCAATTAAACCAACTGCTCTGCTTGACCAATGGGAATTAAGTAAAGAAAAATTCGGAGCACCATATCTAATTGATAGAGATGGTACGATATATAAAACATACGAGGATTCGGACTGGTCATATCACTTAAATCTTCCTAGTACAAAAGGCTTTTTTGATAAACAGTCTGTTCCAATTATGTTGGCAAATGAACTACATCTATTAAGAGAAAATGGTCAATTCTTCGCTTTTGAATACCCGCACTCAACAAACACTTATTTAGGTCCAGTTGTTGTAAATGATTGGAAAGAATATAAATATTGGGCTAAACTAGATGATGCACAGGTAGATGCAGCATTGGAACTTACATTGGATATCTGCAAAAGGCATAATATTGAACCTATCTTTTATGTAGGTAAGAAGTCTAATTCTAATTTATTAGATAAAGCAACGATATTAACCCATTCAGCAGTTAATCCTTCTGTAACAGATTTTCCGCCGTTTGACGACTATCTCATAGCTAAAATAAAAGAAAAAGATATAAAAATTATTAATGACTAATAAGGGGCTCAATTGAGCCCCTTATTTTATTCAAACAAGTAACCATATTCGCCAGGACGCTCCCTTAATATTACTTGTATTCTTTCGTATACGTTGTTACGATAAAATACACAATAATATCCATCAGAAGCACCATAAGAATACGGAAGACAAAGAATAGATAATGGTTGTTCGACCTGTTCAGAAAGCTTGGTACGTCCTCCATGTCTGTATTTCTTTTTTAACGGACAAATGACGAATGGCTTCAGACAATGTCCATGATTAATCAAAATTACAGAAGGAGGTAAGTTTACCGCATAACCATGCGGTAACATATATGGAACTTTGAGGATATATCTGATTGATTTCCCCGGTTCCAAAGATATGTAACTAACTGGAAATGTGTCTCCTAGGTTTGTCTCCTTTAACGACTTTTGTATCTGAGATGTGGGAGCTTTGTTCATGTGAGTTAAAGAATAAATCAGGGTTAGCTGATTTATTCTGTAGATGTTAATGCTTTGTGGTCGAGAGGACAAACTCTTCAAGGTTTGTCAGACCGTGGAATTCTGTGATGTTTGATGGGCCGTAGGCAGCACACAAAGCTTCCCAAAGTTTATGTGAACGTTTGTCGAACATAAATACTTTGGTGACTGAGCGTGGGAAAGACCAACGAACGCGATCTTGATCGATGAATGTGATACGGAGCCCATTCGTAATTGCATGACTGATTTTTGTCCGTTGCAAAAACTCTGAGCTTTGTCGGGAGAAGAGACCAGTCACGAGAATGTGAATAGTTTTCTTTTCCGTAGTAACAGGACTGACAACCCTCTGGAGCGGTGGAAGAGCCTTTGCTTTTTCTTCCCCAAGCGAGCTGTAAAAACTGCTCACCAAAGGAATATATTGCGGCATGCGTTTGAGCAATTCCGCAACCAACTCTTCTGTTTTCCAACGTTCGAGAGGTTTGTCAATTTCGACCACCTCGATTTGAGGGGGACGATCAAGCAAAAGCTCTGACAGTTGTCTTGCCCATGCGTCCTTAAAATAAGGTTCAATGGCCGTTTTTAGGCCAACAGGCAAAGGCTTTATTCCAGATCGCTCTCCAGCCAGCGAGGCGATTTCGTCAGTCAACACACGAGACGTAGACAACAACGCATCTTGAACAGCGAGTTCAGCGATTTGTTGTTTATCTGCCTCAGTAAGACGAACGTGGGATTGAAGCTTCGCAACGTCGGTTTGAGTTTTTACTCCCCAAACTCCTCGGCCTCGCTTATCCAGATTTTTCTTTGCCCAACTGTCAAACGGAGTGTTCTTGAGTTTGCAAGATTCTCCAATGTGAGTAAGGATTTCATCTCTGGATCTGATGCTTTTCCCTATGAAGTTACGGATTTTTTCCGCAACTTGATGATTGATTTGTACTGCCATATTTGTGGTGGTGGTGGTTGCGTAAGGCATTATTACCTTACATTGTAGTATACCACAGAAACCGTTTGACTTCTTGGGGGGATGTGGTATAGATACCGCGTCAAAACAACCCACCAAAACAAGCATAACAGCAGTGCTTGTCAAGCTTTTAAAGTACAACAGATTAACTTAAACTTTTTGAAAACAATCGCGAATTCGAGTATGATATGAGTTCGCAAAAATTTTATACAATTATGACAAACACTATTCACGTAAAGAAAAGAAACGGAAGACTTGAAGTTCTCGATGTAAACAAAATCAATAAAGTAGTAGCACGTGCTTGTGAAGGTTTAGAAAATGTTTCAGCCTCAGAAGTCGCACTGGACGCAAAACTTCAATTTTATGACAAAATTCAAACAATTGAAATTGATAAAGCTTTAATGCTTACAGCACGAAGCAAAATAGAAAAAGATCCAGACTATTCTTACTTGGCAAGTAGACTAATTCAAAATTCTTTGTATAAAGAAGTATTTGGAGAAGGTGTTGATGCTGACACATTTGAACTTTTGTATCGTAAAGCCTTCATCAAAAATATTAAAGCTTTGGTAAAAGAAGGACGATTAGATAGTCGCTTACTTTCATTTAATCTTAAAAAATTGGCTGACGCACTAGATTTAGATAGAGATAATTTATTTAAATATCATGGTATGCAAATTGTCTACGACCGTTACCTAATTCAGTTAAACGGTCGTCGTATGGAAACTCCACAGGCTTTCTGGATGCGTGTAGCTATGGGTTTAGCCCTTAATGAACCAAATAAGGAAGAAAAAGCTTTAGAGTTCTATAATACATTAAGTCAATTCAATGGTTGTACCTCCACCCCTACACTATTTAATAGCGGCACAACTCATTCACAACTTAGTTCTTGTTACTTGAATACTTTTGACGATTCTGTTGACGGTATCTTCGAGGGATTATGGCAAGAAGCACGTAAATCAAAATATGCAGGTGGGCTTGGATTTGATGTAACACCATTTAGAGCGACAGGAGCATTTATCAACGGTACAAATGGTGCATCGAGCGGGCTTATTCCTTGGCTTAAGATTTATAATGATATGCTTATTGCTGTTAATCAGGGAGGTCGTAGACCTGGATCAGGTTGTGCGTATCTCGAACCATGGCATCTTGATGTAGAAGATTTTATTGAACTTAGACAGCCAACAGGTGAAGATCGTCGTCGTACTCACGATATGAACACCGCACTGTGGATGCCAGATTTGTTCTTTAAAAAAGTAGAAGCTGAAGAAGACTGGTATTTATTTTGTCCCTCCGAAGCAGGTCATTTACATGATTTGTTTGGTCCTGAGTTTGACAAAGCTTATCTTGAGTTATGTAAAAAAGCTGACGACGGTGAAATCAAACATTATAGAAAAATTAAAGCAAAAGATTTGTGGAAGAAAATTTTACGTTCTGTCTATGAAACTTCTCATCCATGGATCACTTTTAAAGATCCCAGCAATCTACGCTATTCAAATATTCACGAAGGTGTTGTGCATAGTTCAAACCTATGCACGGAAATCATGTTACATACCAAAGCTTCAAAATATACAAATGGTATTAAAACCGAAATAGGCGAAACTGCTGTATGTAATCTATCATCTGTAAATCTCCCAAAACATATTAAATATTCGGAGAAAGCACCCGAAATAGATTGGGTTAAATTAAAGACTACTGTTAAAACAATGGTTAGAATGCTTGATAACGTTATTGATATCAATTTCTATCCTACCGAAGAATCGAAAAATTCAAACCTTAAACATCGTCCTGTTGGTTTAGGTACTATGGGTTATCAAGACGTTTGCCATATCCTTGGGATTGTTATTGATAGTTCCGAAAGTATTAAATTAGCTGGTCGTATTCAAGAATTTATTTCATATTATGCAATTGAGACATCTAATGAACTTGCTATTGAACGTGGTGCTTACTCTACCTTTAATGGAAGTACTTGGAGTAAGGGAAAGCTTCCAATTGATACATACCACGATTCTCAACAAATTAGATTCGCCTTGGGTCAAGCCGAGCCTGCGGAACTATATGACGGCGCTCCTCTGGATTGGGACACCCTTAGAACTAGTATAATTAAAACAGGAATGCGTAATTCAAACCTGATGGCTATTGCTCCTACAGCTACGATTAGCTATATTCAAGGATGTGAACAATCCATTGAACCTACGGCTTCGGTATTATTCGTATACGAAAATAAATCTGGAAACCTACCAATCATCAACGAACATTTTGTTCGAGATATGAAAAAAATAGGTGTATGGAGTTCGCAATTTGCTGAAGCTGTTAAAGCTGTTGATGGTGATGTTATGCAATTAAATATTCCTGATGAATACAAAGCAAAATACAAACTGGCACTAGATCGTGACATGTTTATGTTGATAGAAGTAGCGGCAGAACGTCAAAAGTGGATTGACATGGGTCAAAGCTTTAATGTTTATAACCAAAGCACTAGTTTAAAACACATGCATGATATTGTATTTAAAGCTTGGAAAAAAGGACTTAAAACTACTTATTACTGGAGAAATAAAGCCGCATCTAAAGTAGAAAAATCTACAGGAGTAGTTGTCAATATGGTAGAAGAATCACAAGAAAAAGTTAAAGCATGTTCTATCGAAGCAATGCGTCGTGGTGAAGTATGCGAATCTTGTCAGTAAATTATTTAAGAATACGCGGTATAATATTTTGAAGGGACACTTAGTCCCATTTTTTAACTATTAGAAAAAATTATGAAAAAATTATTAGAAGGAAATGTTGCAACTGTAAATCAGCTTATTGAAGCAGAAGATAAATATCCATATCAGCTTTGGTTAAAAGGTAAAGCAAATAATTGGGATCCAACAAATATCAATATGGAAAACGATATTCGTCAATGGAAAGCTGATAACGTTTTATCGGATGACGAACGTTTGTTAGTGAAAAGAATTCTAGGCTTCTTCTCAGCTACAGAAAGCTTAGTTCAAAATAATTTGATGTTAGCTGTTTTACGATATGTTACAGACGGAGGTTGTCGTCAATATTTGGCTCGACAGATCTTCGAAGAAAGTTTACATAACGGCACTATGGAAGTTTGTGTTAAAGCTTATTCTTTAGATAAGGACGAAGTAGCAAATGCTTTTAAGAATATTCCATCTATCAAAGCTAAAGATGATTTCTTAATGTCTGTTACTACAGATTTATTTAGAAAAGACTTCGATATAACAACTATCGAAGGAAAGCAGGAGTTTATTCGTAATGTATTTGCTTTCTATATTATTTGTGAAGGTGTTTTCTTTTACAGTGGCTTTGCTATGGCTTTAGCTTTAGGTAGACAAAATAAGCTTACAGGTCTTTGTGATCAGATTCGATATACATTGAGAGATGAGTCATTACATATTGAATTTGGTACTTATCTTTTAAATCGCTTAAAAGATGAATATCCTGAAGCTTGGACAGACGCATTTGAAAACGAACTATTCAATATGCTACAGACTGCAATTAATCTAGAAATCGCTTATGCCCAAGACGCGTTACCGAATGGTATTCTTGGACTAACTGCTGAAATGTTTATTGACTATATGCAGTTTATTGGAAATAGACGTCTTACTAAATTACGTATGAAAGGAAGATTTTCGTCAGATAAAAATCCTTTTCCTTGGTTAAGCGAGACAGCTGATATGCAGTCTGTTGGAGCGTTCTTCGAACGACACGAAAGGAATTATCAAACAGGTACTGTTGTTGATGATCTGTGAGCTAAAAAAGAGAGATGGATTTTCCACCTCTCTTTTTTTTTAGCTAGGAACTATCTTGAACTGTCTGTATTTCCGTCTCACCCATATCCATTAAAGTAGCTAAACGCTTTGCTGGCATCTTCCAATTTGGAGTATAGAGAAGATAAGCTTCTGCAATTGGATTATTGAGAAACTCAAGAGAGTTGAGAGGTTGAACATCAATGTTGTGCCAAAGCTTATCTTGATATATAATACACCAAGTTTGCTCTTCCTTTGCAACATGTAATGCAGCGAGGACCGCATGCTTCTTTGTAATACGATTTTCAATCAATCGCTTTCTTGGACACAAATCACGCATAGAAAGAGGTATCATGTCAATACCATGCATATTAAGAAAGGTTGACATGAATTCAGCTGGAATATACGTACCAGACAAAATAGCCTTTTCATCAAGATGTTTGTTTTCCGGTCTCGAAGCAAACTCTTTGACGAATACTTTCATCAAAGCATTTATTTCCCAAGGATTAGCTCCAGTCACTTGACCGAGAAGAACACAACCACAACCAGCAAGCCCATAAGTCAAATCAGAATAATTCGACCATGGAAGCATATCGACCTTCATACTCTCGATAGGCATAGTAGGTTGAGAATAATCGCCAAGATGAATACCCTCACTTCGAAGTCCTGAAATAGCTTTATTTTGTATTTTAAGCCTTTCATTCGTTCTTACGAATGTATCTTGAAACTTTTCAAAAGCTTCGTTGGATTCATCCTCAGACATTTCAACTTTTAAAATCTGTTGTGTTATAGACGACAAAGCCGAAGACCTGGCAATTGTTGGAAACTTATGTAAACCAGTGATCATAATTAAAAATTAGAGTTTTAAGACTGCTACCGGCAGGATCATCCCACCGGTAGCATCTTATTTCGTTAACAGCGAGGGAAACGCAACGTCGAACTTGGCGGTGTGGCTGGCTTAGGTTTGCCATCCAATTGTGCACGAAGTTCTTTGTTTTCTTTTTCCAACTCCTCAACTGTGCGAGGTGCAGCAGGGGGAGCATCAGCATTCACAACAACATCAGGTGGTGGTGTTGCTGCCGGAGCTTCAGAACTTGCTGGAGCCGACTGAGGAGGGGTTTCTTCCGGAGGCGGCGGCGTGGATGGCGTCTTCGTAGACGCTTTCTTGGCTGCTTTCTTCGCGGGCTTTTTGGCTGCCTTTTTGGCTGCCTTTTTGGTTTTGGATTTAGCCATGGTAGTTAGGTTTGGTTTCGATGGTCTGTGAACCATCAAATTATTCAGGAGTACCAGTCGATGTAAGGATATCGCTGGAACGGTTGAGCATATCACCAACAACACCCATTGCGTCAACAATGGTCTTTGCTGGATCAGGCTTACGATATTCGGTCATTTTAATCTGACTTTCGACGAAGGCTGCACACTTTGTGATGTCTTCTGTAGTCAAGGCTCCAACCAAGTTGGAAGAACCATTCTCACGTCCAATAGCGTGAGTTTTTGCTGTATTGATGATGCCGGAGATAAAGGATGGCGACTTATGTGCCAACGCCTTACCACAAGCTTCAAGATCGATATCGTTTGCCAAAAGCGATTCACCACTCTGATTACGTGCGTAAAGTTTGAGAAAGCGAATTGCAGATTTTTCATCAGGATGTCCCATATAAATGAAACTGTCCACACGACCAGCACGCATAAACGCACTGTTCAATTTATCCGGATGATTTGTTGTGAAAATTGAGATGACTTCCATTCCCTTGGTGTCAACACCATCGAGAGTATTAAGGATGTCATTAAGATCAGACGTGCGGTCTTCACCGCCAGCAACCTGATCAATGTCTTCGCAGAACAGCACAGATGGACCATAGTGCTTCGCGATCAGAAGGGCTTCAGCAAGGAAAGTAGCATCCTTCAAATGAATGAAGGTAACGCCGTTATCCGTTGCCATTTTTGAAATCATGGCTCCTGCCATGGTTTTTCCAGTTCCGTATTTCCCACCAAGCACAACGCCGTGCTTAAAAGGAATATTGTTTGCCTTACACACGTCATACGCAGTAAGACGACTGAAAATCGAAGCACGGAAAGCAGCTTCGGTTTCATCATTTAAGATAACATCACTTGGGGTGATATTTGGGGCGGCCTCGAAAGAAGGACTGTGTTGATCAGGATTATAATCAACACTCTTCTTTTTCCAATCAAAATTGAGAATGATAGACTTGCCACGATAAATCGAAGAAGTCTTCAGATATTCATCAACTTCATGGAGAAGAGCGTCAATTTCTGCCTGGAACTTACGCTTGTATTCACCTTGAATAACAACCAAGCCTTCAGAGTTGGAAATAACAGGACGGATATAACCGCCTTCCCACGCAGGAGGAGAAATCTTCGCGTATGGGATAGAAATGCTTTGGTTGGGGCCAATTTTAATATTGACCATTGGAGGAGGAATATCACCAAACCAGGACTTATCAGTCAGGTATTTAGCGAATTCATAACGAGCTTCCAGAACCTTCCAGAGTCCAACAAGCACATCCGCAGGAATACCTGGGAGAGAATGGTGGCAGCGTTGGATTGATTCTTCGCTTTCGATAAGCTGATCTGCATACGAACGAAGTTTGTAAGGTGTCCAGCCTTTAGGCATAATCACCCGGTTCGTATTTGGATCTTCGACAACTTCGACTTTTGCATGTAATTGACGGGTATTAATTCCCATCATTTCCGCGACGAGTTTTTGAATACTGTCTCGGTCAGCAATTGCTTTGATTCGAGCATCCGCTTCTTTAGCTGCCGTAGCAGCGTTCATAATTTTTGCGAGGTCTGACATATACTTGTGTGGTTTTACTAATGTAGAACAAACGCGCTCTACATAGTATTATACCATTCTACTTGACTAAACGTACTTATGATGTATAGTTCGTTATGAAACTGATTAATCTATTCGGTGGTCCTGGATCAGGAAAAAGCACCGCAGCAGCACATTTATTTTCTGCATTAAAAGGAAAACATATTAAAACTGAATTAGTTGGAGAATTTGCTAAAGAACTAATTTATTTAGGTAATGAAATTCAGTTAGTAAACCAAGTGTTTATTATGGGTTCACAATATCGCAAACAAAAAGACTTAGAGCGCTATGGTGTAGATATTGCAATCTCCGATAGTCCTTTACAACTTCAATTAACATACTGCAGGAATAAGCCATATTATAATGAACTTACTGCTCTTGTAGATAAACTTCAAGAAGAGTTTAGTAATTATAACGCTTTTATAAAAAGATCCGCTCCATATCAAGTACACGGCCGTATGCAAACAGAAAAAGAAGCTGATAACTTAAGTCAAGTTATTTGGGATTCTATGAATGGTAAATTTGATATTGTTGTGAACGGCGATGCTAAAGGCTTAAAACAATTACAAAGTTGGGCTATTGATCTGATAGCTAAAAAATAAAAGTTCGGGATACTTTTATTTTTTGCAGATTGTTTTGGTTGTATACAACAAACTATTAACAAAATTCCATGTTACTAAGGAGTTTAACTCTTGTAAAGGAATTTTGCTTAACGATGTATGTCCCATGATATCTTTCAATTGATTGCGTAATGCTTTATTTGTTACTAAAGCAGCAAATACAGTACTACGCATATTTTCAAACTCATGAGTCCATAATTGGTTTTTAGGGACATAACAATAAATTAATCCTCCTAATAAACTAAATCGTTTAGCTTTAGAAGAATGTGGTGAAGTTATTAATCCCTTTCCATCGTCAGCGATGTTGAATCTTGACCAAGTATCTGCGTTAAGTAATTCCCATAGTTCCATAAAAAATTGAGGCGGGATCATTGTTCAAGCGCACGAAGACAACGATCCCGCCAGTTTTTTCCCAATTGACCACTCGGTCACGAGAAAGGTTTAACGGAGATTACCTCTTGTTTGTGGAGGTGGCCCAGGTAACAACAACGTATTCTTGCCGTCGTTCGTAAATACGACAGAAACAGCAGAAGCTGCCAAGATATGTATATGGGAACGTACCCAGTTCGTTGTCACGCCAGTTATGATTATGTAATCGGGAGGCATGCGACTCAAAAGCTCCATAGCATTCGAGTAAACAACGGAAGCAAGTCCTTCCTGAGATCCAACAAGTTCAAAAGATGCGGGGCCTCCTTGACGGATGCCACTCACCGGCCGCACGTCACAACCTTTATAGATTGGATTGTCTGGACGTAAACTTAGATCAAGAATATGTGGTTGATCTTCGTCCTGAAGTAATATTTTCATGTTGTAGGTTTATTTCGTCGTTTTGTGATGGTTTCTACGATTTCAACCGGGAGAGTAGGCATTTTATTTGCTTTTCGGAGATTACAACGTTGACACATTGGTTGTCTATTCCGTAATCCTCCAATACCGCCCTTCGAGATAGGAACGATATGATCCGAGGTCATAAGAACTTCCTTGCCACGAGGAGTTGTAGCATATAGGTTCAAATGAAAATCTTTATAATTTGGTTTAGATGCTTCTATAGCAAAAAACTTTCCAGTAAGACAGCAATGCACACATTTTGTACCTTTTAAAAAAGTACGTAAACGTGCACCACTTACCTTCACAGATTCACCATTTATAACGATCGGTGTTTCGTTTAAAATTGCCTGTAACCCCAAATTGACATCAATTGTTGCTATTCGTTTGAATGTTGGTTGCGGGATAGCCATATAAAAGGATATGTTCCTGTATTTTATTATACCTTATCTCTTGCTTTTCTTATGTACCCGGTTAATGTTAGAATATGAGAGAAATAAAAACAATTGACGCTAATAAATGGCTATCCTTGATTAATTCAGAAGCTAATCCAAATATTGATTATTTTAATATTGACTATATTGAACTTGATAAACAATATGCTGTTGTTTTAGAATCTGGTTATGGTTTATTTGTAAGTAAACTTGTAAAAGATAAGGACCAGCTTCCAGAACTAGAAAAGCAAGTACAAGAAAAGTATGATGTAATGAAAAAAGCAAGTAATGCCTTTAACCCAAAAATAGGAAGTAGTTTAGTAAAATGATTACATTATCGATACAGTTTCCAGATGATGAATTTAATGCGCTTTGTGACCATCTTATTACATCTGATTTAGTTTTAACAGAACAACACATAAAGTTAAGAGATACTTTAGCTAATTCTGTATTAACCAAAGAACAAATGGATAATATCAATAATTATTTAGATACTCTAACCGCTGAACATAGGGTAGTTAAAGCACTATTAAATTCTTGTTTGTCTGCTAAACAACAAAAACTCTTGACGACTTAATAATTAACTAATATTATATAACTATGATTAACGATGACGATCCTGAATTAAACGATCCTTTTGATGGAGAAGAATTTGATGAGAATACAGATTTTTTTCCAAAACATTATGATTTGGAAGAAGTGTTCGATACGATGATTCATCCAATGATTAAAACTGTTATTAACATTTGTCAGGAATATAATATTCCTATGTTAACAACTTTCCAATATAAAAATTCTGAATCACAAGTTAATTTATGTACGAGTATGGTGATTCCTCCAAATCGTACATGTGATAAAATTATTAAAGCAACAAAAGAATTACTTAACTAATATGTCTGACGAATTAAATACAACACAACCTACTGAAGAAATTTCTATTGTAGAAGTTGTTCCTGTTGTGGAAGAAAAGCCCAAAGCTAAAAAACAGAAAGCTCCAAAAGAAGAATCAACTAGTGATTCCATTGAAGCTAAATATCTGCTTTTAAAAGATGCTGCACGGAATCTAATCAAACTGTATTCAAAAAATCATACAGTTAGAGGTCCAGAGGATCTACGTTTCCCAGGACTTAAAGAACTGGCAGAAGCACTCAAAGACTAATTATTTAGTCATAGTGTTTACAATTATATCAACTTCATTGTGAAGTTGTGTTTCTGCATGCCCTTTTACCCAAGTTAACTTAGCTTTTACTTTTTTAGATTGTGCAACTAATTGTTTCCATAACTCTAAGTTCTTAACTTGTTTCCCACCTGCTGTAACGAATCCTCGTCGTTCCCAATCTGGATACCATTTTGTTAATCCAAATATAACATATTGAGAATCACAGAAGATTTCAATATCGTAATAAGTATCTAATGAATTTAATTCAATAGCTTTCATTGCTGCTATTAAAGCACTCATTTCCATTATATTGTTCGTAGTATCTATTACTAATTCTGATGCTATTATCGTTTTTGAATCTTCGGTTACTGCTAATACCGCATAAGCACCTTTATTTGTTTTAGCTCGATAAGAGCCGTCAATATATAATTGTAATTTCGGTTTCATAGTTAAAAAAGAAGCGAGGGTTAATTCGCTTCTTTAAAAACTAGTAAGTTTTCACTTACCAGTTTTTTGTTGTGTTGGTTTTTTACTTTTGATTGGTCGTGGTACGTATAACACCGCGTTCAGAATCATGTAAATGTCGCGACCGTCAATGGGAGCACAACTAATGTCAGAATCTTGGAATCTAACATGTAGTGGTATACCCGGCATGATTGTCATTGGATTCTTTTCTTTATCACGAAAGATACGGATCTTTTTTTTATTGTGATAAATGAATCCCTGCTGCATTTCATTTTTCCATTCGTGTACACGTTTATGAATAGCTTTTGGAGGCATTTGTGGTGGATGGTTCAAGCATGAAGATATTTTTCCATGTTTGTCGTCGGATACACCGGTGGTACATCTGCAAAGGAAGCTTTTGAGGCGTTAAAGAAACACGAATTTTTTTGTTTCGTTTCTTCAGATACTTCAAATGATTCTTCTACAGATAAAATACCATCTGGTAACAACTTAAATTCAAACTGAAAAAATACTCCTTGTGAACCAATTTGTATTTTTCCAGTTTTTTTGGAAAGTTGTTCGATAATCGACGTGTCTAACACAGAAAGTTCAGCATCCTTATTTGATGCTGAATGCCAATCTCCGTCGAACCATTCTTCTTTGACCGCTGTTGCCTTAACCGCGTCCTTCATCTGCGAGAGGAGTAAGTCTCCCACAAATGCGTTCCAGTCATATTTCCACGAGTGAACATAGAATATGACTAGTTGCTGCAATCGGCGACGAATCGCCAAGAATTCTAAGTAAGGAATAACTTCCGTACCAGATGAAATATGAATGGAGTACATAGCTTCATATTATTATACCATCCTCATAGCTAAAAAGAAGCTGTTAGCTTCTTTAGATTGATTTAAATGGTTTTTCACAAAGCATACCTGTATAAAAAATAATACGACGATATACTTCGGAATCTTTAGTAAAATCAAATTTAGTGGCTGCACCGCCTTCTATCCAATCTTGTAAAGAAGTACCAAATTCTCCAGACCTTGCTTTCCAATCACAAACCATTTCAGCAACATATAAGCTAGGCATAAGATCTATACCTCCCCAATATTCTGGATGGTGTTTATTAGTTCTGTTGTGTTGAGAAACAGCTATTCTAAGCAGTTCTGGATCTTCTGTATCGGAATTTAAATAATCCCATTCTACACCATAAAATTTAGAATTATCGTGTACAAATCCATTTGCTATTAATAGACGACCCATATCTTTTTTTCCTTGTTGAATAAGTCTTTCACCGAGGAGCATACAGTTATCACGTACATGTTCAATATGTCGAATGATATCGTCTATTTTATTATTGATTGTTTTCATATTAACTTACCGGCCAGACATATGGAAGATTATCCGGCACATCAGGCCATAATTTTCCATAGAATTCTTTGTCTTTCCTTAGCAAATTACTTTTATGACTCTTATGTAATTCAGGGTCATTAAGCCAAGGAGGTTCGTCTGTTTCCGGTACATTGATGTTTGATATTTTTTCTAGTAAAGAATCCTTATAGCCTAGTTTAATCCAAGTTTCACAAATTGCAATACCATATTTTCGAAGCGTAGACTCATAACCCTTCCACATTTTTGTACAGGGATGGTTAATCCATCCCTTAGACAAACCTGTTAAGGATCTTAATATTTGATATGTTTCGACTCTTTGTTTACCTAATCGTCGATAATCTAAAGACTCTGCACTTTTATAAAAATCTTTATAAGGTAAAAAAGTTTGCATATTAAGTATTATCAGCAGAGTCTTCAGCTTCAGCTGCTTTTTCTGCTTTTGCTACTTTATCAATTGTATCTATAGATGCAACACGTTCGTCAATAATCAGTTTCTCATTAGTTAAACCTGCGAGAAATACGTCAAATCGATTCATGGCGTTATTCCATTTGATTGGTACATACGAGCCCATTGGTAATCCAACAGCGGCTTTTTGCATAAGTAATCCAATTTGAATATTTTGTGTAAACTTTGAGGTTTTTACCTTAAGTCCGTTTCTATCCCAACGAGTTTCTCGATCCCAAGCATATATCTCAGGAGATACATAAAAAGCAACTGTTCCCGCTGCTTGTCCTGGAATTTTTCCAGGTTGTCCGCCATAGAGAAACTCGTGTCTATTAATATTTGCGAGTTTTTCAAATTCAACGTTTGTTCCGTCTTCAAAGTTAAAAGTATATTTTTCAGCCATAGTTAAAAATTTAGTTTAATATTTTATTTGATATTAAATAGGGACCTAGACAGTCTAGGTCCCTATTATTATTTCTTTCGAAAAATGTGAATTGTTTCTGTTTCTTTTTGTTTTGGAGGTTCTGGAGGATTTTCTTCTTTTTTCAGTTTAACCTCTTTAAACTTAACTTGTTTTCCTAACACTGTTTCTAGTGCTTTGATGATCTCTTCCGGGATACCACCATTTTCATTAATTGCCTGTTGTTTAGCCTTTTCGCTGGTTACAATAGCGCTAGCAAAACCGCTTAACATGAAGGTTTGGATTTCTTTTGGTAAAGTCTTCATAAAGTCCCATACTTCATTTGGGACTTTATCTGTGTTACCAGAAAAAACATCAATGGTGATATCGTGGATGAATTTTTCTGCTGTCAATATAATAGCAGCGGAGTTTAAGCTCCCAACGCTATCAATTAATATTTTGAGTTTCTCTAATAATGTAAAGTCTTTGTCGGGTTTCATTGAGTTAGATGCTGTAAAATAAATTCCGCATCTCCTTCAGCTGGGGATAATGAAAGTGTGGGAGAATTGCCATATGTGACAACCTTATCACCTTTCTTAACGACCCAACCGGCCGAAAGTATTATACATTCCGCTGTACCTTTTAGAGTACCTACAGCTTGAATGTGTTGTATTGTAGGAGTAAACAACATGAGTTGCTTTTCACCACTCAGGGTGAAAATTACGTACTTCGTCGGTTTCATATTTTTTATCTATTTGTTTTGATATTTCTGGAGTGAATCCTTTGAAACACTCGTGGAATAGTCTATATAAGCCGTTAGCTACAACAAATACTGGATGTCCTATTGGAGCGTAACGGTATAAATAAGCTAATTCTTCCTGAGTCATTAATGGAAGTTTTTTCTTCCATAACTCTAGTTCTTCGTTCATTTTGCTCGAAGGGTTAGTCTAGGACGCTCAAACTCTTCAAAGGAGAAATCTATAAACGGTTGTGATTTGTGTAACTGTTTATAGACGTGTTGGTATTCTGTTATTAGTTTATTTAAAGCATTTCTTTGTTTTACACTTAATGCTTTTTGTTTAACTAATTCAGAGAACAATGCACGTTCCCTTGGATTTAGTGGTTCCTTGTTATCAAGCCAATGAAGATTTTCTCCATCAGTTGTTACTTGATAAGGTTGAACTGCGTAACGATTCCAATAAAAAAGAACTCGCAGCTTATTTAATTCGGCTAAGAGTTCTTTTTCTTTTTTTGTTTCTCTCCGGTAATTTACTGTAATATAAACACCAGATAAAATTAGCATGGTTAAAAGAAAAGCGAGTAGGATCATATTTTGTGTGATTAATTACTATCTACATAGTATTATACCAGTCACAAATCAGATACTTCATCTGCTAAATCTTTCCATGCTTGTTTCTTAATTCCAATCGTGAGGTTACTCATAACCTCAGCTAATGTAAGCAATGCGGCTGTATCTGCATACGAAACAACTGGACGTTTCTCGTCTGCTTTAACAGCATCATAATAACCTACGTATTTTTTAATTATCTGTTGTTGATCCATTATGAAAATTTTCCTTGAATTACAATAGAGAATGATCTGGTACTGTTATTTGCGTTTACTTCTGTTTTAGTAAACTTAATACCATCTAATGCAACTGTATTAAAAAAGTTGTATAGTCTTTCTTCTTTCTCTAGATCTTCTAATTGTTGAAGATATTGTCTGCGTTTTAATTCAGTTGGAGTCAAAACTTGTCCCTGTTGTTCTACAAATAATGTATTCCCTCTTGCATTATAAGCTGCAGTAATTAAATTCATTAATTGTTGATCGACAGCTCCAACAATGACAGCACGGTCATTATTAGACATTCCAGTTGTGGAAAAATGTTCACGTTTTGAAATTACTGTTGCAGTATCTCCGTTTTTAAACCAAATATTTGTTTGTGTTCTTCTTTTATCAAGTTCTTCATTAGGAGGCATGTTTGTATTTAACCATTCCACTCCTAACTTTCTACTTTCTGCTATAATTAGCGTATTCATTGTTCTATTAAACTATATGTGAAAGAACGATTGGTACTAGGCATTACACCATGTAAGGTATCGAGACTTTCAAAAGTTATATTTATATTTTCTTTAGCTTCTTGAATAAAGCCATCTCTTATCACGTGAGCCCTGATCGTATCGATCATAGCTAAAAAACGTTCTGCATCTATACTATCTTTTTCTTTTAGTGTTTGTATAACTGTGTCATCCATAAGGACAGATAACACAGTTATAAACAAAGTCAACTAAAGAAGCTTTAGATGACCAGTAAGTTGATCTAACACATCACACCACTCAGGACCAAATGCTGCACATGTATTGGTAGGTACTCCATTAAATTCGGTTTTTCCAGCATCAGTGATAAGACAATGTAGAATCTTTTTTTCTTTAGCTTTTTCTACCAAATCCAATAATTCCTTTTCAGAATCAACTGATACACATATTTTTGTAAACGGTCCAGTCAACCACTGAAACATTGGGGTGTCCTTTAAGAATACACCATTTTTTTGAACTGCTCCTGAGTAACCTTTTTGCTCGCAAGCTTTAAAATAAGCACCCAAAGAAGCATGCGCAACTTGAGCCGCAATTTTACCTTTACGCATATTAAGGTCTTTTCTAACTACAATGACTTGTTTTGCTTCCTTCATACTAAGTCCATTTCATCAAATTTAATTTTTGGTTTTGGTTTTGGTTTTTTAACTTCTGTATTTTTAGGCTTTTCTTGTTTTGTGTAAATTTGTTCTTCAAGTGTCTTTATTTGAGCTTCTAAAGTTTTAATATATTCAACAGGGACATGTCTACACTCGACTCCTCCATAAGCTTTTAAAAAGAAAACAGCAATATTATTAAATATTCTATATAGAAGATATAACATTATGTTTTTAGTAATTGGTTTACTTTTTGTTTTAATTGCTTTATTGCTACAGAAGGTGAACAGTCTGTCCATTCTTCATGTACTGTCGCATATGAAGGTAGTGAAAATATGCAAGCAATTACTTCTCCTTCTCGTTCGAACGATCGATCGGCTACCAACATGTAGCCTTTGTATTTTAAACGCATAGTTAAGAAAAAAAGATTTTAAAGTTAATCTTTCTTGTCATTGTATTATACCAATATTTCTGGTAGTTAAAGAAAAGAATGCTAGAGCACTCTTTTCTTGGTTAAAGTTATTGTTTGACCACCTTAAGATGTCCTCGAAGAACAATACCATTTTCCAGGCTTGTATCGATTTCTTCCCATTCAGTGATGTCGTTTGAATCCTTGGCTTTTCCGCCTTCTTCAGAATTCACCAATAGTGTAACATGCGGAATAGCTTTTTCAAGTGTAATCCGCACAAACGGAACTCTATCACATTGATGAATGTGGGGAACCCGAAGAGCAATAGCTTTATCAGATTTTCCAATTGCATCAACCGTGAGCAGAAAAGCTTTGTCGAGATGAGGAATATGTTCCGGTTTTACGTCCCCCATATAAAATGTCAGATGATGACATTTTTGTTCCCAATTTGGAAGTTGGAAACGTCGACAAAACTGTCGAAGCCATTCTTGGTCTTCTTCGACTAAGACAACAGCAGTATACATGTTGTTCACAGTACTATACCCAATATATCTACTGCGGACTATCGGGGGTTATAGTTATTTCGATTGAGGTTTTGTCATTAATTTTTGTTACTATAATGTTTAGTTCTTTATCTTTAACATCGTCATAAACACTACGAACATAATCTTTAATTTGTTTAATAGTTTCTTCTGTAGCATTCTGTCTACTAATAAATATTAACTTGAATGTACTCATAAACGTTCCCTCGCATATTGCATGTTTTGAATTACACGAGCCATCTGATCATCTGGTACTTTGTTTTCCTTAATTAGAAGCTCGTATATCTCTAGTGACTCTTTGTATTTACCAAACCAATACGCATTTATAGCACATTCATCCATAAACTTAAACTTATAAATTGAAGGGTCTGAAAATAAAGCTGACGAATCCAATCTTAAACCATATCCCGCTTTACCTATATAAAATCCTTCTCCATGTCGTTTATGATTTCTACAATAATGTACAATATGATAGATAGCTTCTAAACGAGTAGGCATTAATTCAAAAGCTTTATAATAAGCAGATAAAATATCTTCTGGAAAATAATTTAACTCTTCTCTAAGTTTTCCTACTTCAAGCCAAGATATATAAACTTCCTGATCCCAGCCTCCCATATTTGCACGTTTCTCGAAATATATTAAAGCTTTCCGTTTCTCATTACAATCAACAAGACTACGAGCTAAATAAAAAGTATAACGTATTTTTAAAAACGAATCAGTTTCTACCTCTAATGCATGTTCTAACAGCTCTGCATCGTGTTTTGTTTTATTACCTATTTTGTTTCTATTACTATCCTGGATTGGTCGATTATACACACCTGATAAATTTTCTCTTGTATTCCATGGTACATCACTTTCAAGAAACTCGTGGACAATTCCTTTGTAATAAACAGGTAATCTTGTAGATGTCAATTGTGGTCTAAAATACGAACAATGGGGAAAAACAGTAAGTATATCGTAAATATCTGCTTTTAATGTTTCTTTAAGTTGTTTTGGATCTTTATCAAATACCAAAACCTCATCAGCATCAATCATTAAAATATAATCGACTATATTTTTTTCTTTAAGTTCTTTTAATACTATAGAACGATTATATGCAAAATTTTGCCATTTATGTGTAACAACTTGTCCTTTTATATTATTGGTCTTTAACCAATTATTAATTACTTTAATTGTGTCATCTGTAGATCCTGTATCTGAGATATAGACATAATCAATAAAATCTTTTACACTATCTAAACAACGCTCAATCACATGAGCTTCATTTTTTACTATTTGACAAAGTCCTATTTTCATTATTCGAATAATTTTATTATATATGACTGTAAGAACTCTACAGGCATTCTACTTAAACACATGTGATTAAATGGACAAGGTCCTCCATGTGCTGAGGATATTTCTGGATTTTCTCTATAGCAAGGCTGACAATGGGCCCCGGCATAAATATTAATATTTTGATCATAACCTGACCCAATTGGAGAAGTTGAACCAAAGTAAATAAGTCCTTTGGTACTGTTTCCTTTATGTGTCCATTTTAAATTAGTTGTATGATTAAAAAATGAATCTGGTCCAATATGATATTTAGCCCAAGCTTGAGCACCTATAGCTTCCTCTAATGAGTAACCCAACATATGAACATCTGCATTATTTAACTTGGGTTCATTTTCTGCTCCTATTTGAATAATATCGGAAGCATACCAAGTTTTAACAGCTAAACACATTGAGTCGAGTTGTTCTGCTTTAAACTCTTTATAACGTGACCAACCTGTTTTTAATTGTACAGTAATATAATTTTTAGTTTTAAGTAATTTTGCTGGTGGTGGCGGGGCTTCCAACATTAATTGCTCTGGTAATGCTTCATACGCTATACCCAATTCGTCTAACATATAAAGCATTAAATGTTTTTTCATACTTACTTTTGGATATCCCAAATGTACAGGATATCCTACAAGATCTACAACTTTATTATAGTTGTTTCTGTTTAATTCTGATACTGGGTAAAAATTAAATTTATTTTTATTATATTTTAAAAGTGGAACAATTGCAGAATAATATGACTCGTGGACAAATAAATCAAAAATACCATAGACTTCATAGATAGTATCTTGTAACATGATGATACACATGATGTCTCCTAAGGCTCCAGGTCTATGTATAGCTAGATTTTTCATTTCTTTTGTTTGTTAATTAAAAGATCCAAATCTTTTTTCTTTTCTCCACCGTCATAAGACCAAGCAAACCCTTCGTTAATCATTTGATTATTTATTGACACCTCTTCTCCTTGTTTATAAATAACTCCAAGCATTCGACCATACTTTTCAACACTATCTAATTTAATAGTTTGAACAATGAGATTTGATTGTTTTAATTTTTTAATTAACCAAGCTTTTGACTTTAATCCTAGTTCCTTCTCTATCAAATCTTTTGTGCGACTTTCTGGTGCGTCGATTCCTTGTAGTCTTAGCCTTTGTTTAATAGATACATCAAACCCAAGATCTATTTCAATATCTACTGTATCACCATCAATAACTTCTACTAAGTTTTTAATTTTGTATTCGTACATTGAGGACAATAGCACAGAAGATAATATCTGCAAGCTAAAAAAGAGGATAGGTATGAACCTATCCTCTCAATTGTTAAGCGCCCTTCAGGACGTAATCAGCAAGGATCTTGCCGATGTTGGAAGATTGGGCTTCCGTGTCATTTGCACGAGCACGAGCTTCTTTGACAGCCGAGATAAGCTTGTCCACACGCTCCATCATGGCCGCTTTGGTTTCCGACTTCAACATAGCGTTGTAAGCCGTTTCGGTGATGTCAGCGACAGGAACGTCGTTTACCACTTCTTTGACCTGTGCCGGATGTTTGTCCGTATGTGCATAAAGCACAACAGGCGTTGTGACTTTTTCGCTGCGTTTCTTAACGATTGGGTGTTTCGTGACAAACACATGAGGAATCGCTTGGTTATCCGCAGGAACCCAGTCAATGCCAGAAGGCAATGTAGGGCAAAGATTGACTGTTTCACGCCACTGTACCAGTTCTTTCTCAAGTTCGAGAAGCGTTGTAGCTGGAACACCTGTTTTCAAGGTGAAGCCATCAACAATGATATCCGCTTTCGCAACCGTATTTGTTTGCGCGATTGTCGCAGCCACATCGATTGCCGAAATGACAGCACCGAATGTGTACTCAAGGCGAGCTTGGACTGAGGTAGTGACGGAAATCGTTTCATCGGAATCAAATTCCTTAGAACGCTTATCATCATGCGCGCGAACGGTTTTCACCGTACCCGCAAAAAGGTTACGATTATGACCGAGAATATGACGAGTTTCATCGACGATTTTTTTTGCTTTGTTGCCGCGATCGTCCCGCACAGCAAGCAATTCATGCAGTTTTGCCATTTTGATTTTAATGTAGGGTGGTTGATGTTGTTATTCGCTAAAAGAAAGAGGCCTGGGGGCATTGCCGCCCCCAGACCCGTAATGTTATTCTTTAAAATAGAATTGCTTTTTCTTCCTGAGACATTCACTTGCCACGGTCAACTTGAGGATTGTTATTCTTCCACTGAATTACTCCGACGTAATCTTAAAGATCAAAATGTATATTTAATTACAAATACACATCTTGATCTTTGGCGTCGGAGGCGGGGATCGAACCCGCGACGACAATTTTATAATTGTCGCAACAAAGATGTCTTTTGAGGCGGATAGATTCAGCTTCTTGAGCTTGGTTCGCAATAACTTGAGGTTGGCCGAAAGTATTTACGGCTCCTTGATCTTGAACTTAACTCTTATTCTAAATTTTGCGAATACAGAGTTTCCTCTGCATAGTATTATACCATTTTTTTTCTAATAGTTAAAAGAAAGAAACTATGGTTAAGTTTCTTTCTTAAAAGATTAACACTACTTCAAAAGATGAAGCTGTGCTTTCGCCAGCATTATCTTCATGAGAGTATTTGCTTCTTTTCTGCTACTTGGTGAATTGTGGTTAAACACATTCACCAAATGCGATGCACCAAACAAAGAAACTGCTCTGTTGATACGTGCAACCAGTTTCGCATCTTTGTCTTTGTTCTTTGTACGACGGATCACATTTGATCCAAC
>ERZ650304.45-NODE-45-length-79795-cov-10.503160_pt1 | contig 79795 bp, 121 predicted proteins | sample MGYA00376240_ERZ650304 | MGnify/ENA primary metagenome ERZ650304 (study PRJEB26733, sample SAMN07839271) | wastewater metagenome | biome: small river; feature: stream; material: water | place: USA: North Carolina | collected 2016-03-01 ...
CTGGTAAAGTAGTATTACGCCGAGGGTTCGGGGATGTTAAATTTCTCTCTATACCATGTACGAAGATCATCCAAGGTAATAAGACCTGCGAACCGATATCCGACAGTTCCAACTGTATCCCTGCCGCGTTTCACGACCACGAATGTAGTCCTGTTTTCTGCACCCTTCTTGGTGTCGTACGGGGACTCATATGTGTCGCGATGAATAACAGCCAGACATGTCCCTTCTTCATCATCTATACCAATGACCGAAGGAGCAGGTTGTTCTTCCCCATTGAGAGTAACCTCCTCCGGATCTCCCTGGATTTTGATGGCAAAACGCTTCATGTATTCTTCGTCAATTTGCATTGTCTAGTTTCTCCTGTATTTGAGTTGGCGCGCCGTCCTTGATATACTGATTGTCTGGATTGGTGATGAATCCAAACAAAAAATCTGCCCCTTCGGGCTTAGGCGGTAAACAATCCTTATTTGGACATGATCCGCTCTGTATAACCTTGCCGGTCTTGACTTCATACAGAGTGTAGAGCATCAGAAATCAACCTCTTCGATCCTGTTGGTGATGATGACCATATCATAGTCGTATTCGATGATCATCTTGTTTCCAATGTATTGGATATCAACTGGATCGCGTGCAAGAACAAGCGAGTCGCATCCACGACCGCCATTCAAATACACGACACTATCGGTCTGTGGAGCGATAATAAAGGTATCATCACCCGGCCCGCCAAAGATAAAATCATTTCCAAAATAACACAGGAAAGTGTCATCACCTGTGCCTCCGAAGATGAAGTCATCAAATTCCGTATCCGGAATTATATTATCGAGCCGATTTCCAAAGATAATCATTGATCCACCGTAATTGCACTTAGTGTTACACCCCTGAATGATCCACCACCGGATTTACTGAAACTAAACGATCCACCACCGACTTCGGTGTAAGTGAATGTTTGACTCTGATCGTTAACAAAATCAACTCCACTCCAAGTTCGTGAACCCAGGTTTATGGTAATCCCAGATTCCGTAGAGGAAGCAACAAACGTTACAGACAGAAACGTAATATCACCAACCCCGGCATTGACAGAACCAGCACTTGTTCCAAGCAATGATGTTGCCATCTTTATAGGAGCAATGGCAGAAACGCTATAGGATGACCAACTAGATTTTACTCCAGAAGTATTTACATGTCGAGCGTAGATCGTCAAAGAGCCGGTTAGACTGTTTGTAAATTCTCCAAATCTTGCAGTTGTGGTGTGACGAACGCTTGCATCTGTTGTACCATTGATTGCAAGTTCTGAGTAATCATAATCCAATTCACTTGGCGCATTCCATGAAAAACCAATTCGACCGTTAGCATCAAAGGCAACAAAGGCAAATGGTGCTGCAGGAGCTCCAGTTACAGGATTGGGGGCCACATAACTGGTGTAGCTAGACCAAGAACCGGGAGCACCTACCCAGTTAATTGTGCGCCAACGAACACGATAAGTCTTCGTGCTATTAGCCATAAACCAGAAAGACCCGCTGTCCGCCCGGACCGAAGCCGATTGCCCGGCATTGTCCTCCCACCAGACCTCATAGCCCGCTGCGTTCGCCACGCCGCCGCTGAAAGTGGTGCGCAAAGCGATGTCGACCGTTCCGTCTTGATCAACGTCCCGGTTCGACTGAAACAGGCTGATCCCCGTTGGTGCTGCAAGAACAGCAGCATCTGTATCTGATGTCCCAATACCTGTTTCAACCTGACTGGTTGAAGCCGAGGCGCTACCAACGTTGCCAGTAGTATCAACTGGGTCGATGAAATAATAGTACGTTACATTTTTAGTGTTGACATCCTTGTCAACGAAACGGGTTCCTTTGACACGACCGATCTCTGAGGATGCACCGTAGCTATTCGAAGTTGCGCGACGAATAATATACTCAGCATTATCTCGATCGGCGATCGGGTTCCACTTAACAACGATGTCTCCATTCTTTTTATGACTGGAGACACCAGTTACTGCACTGGCATCTGCATTCTTCTTGGTTGGAGTAATGGGTGAAGCAGCTGTCCAGGAACCCTTATTCCCGACACCTTTTACACCTCGAACTCGAACAGAATGGGCAACACCAGTCTTATTGACACGATACCGTTTGGTCGTATCACCAGAAGGTACGATTTCATCGACACCATCAACAGTTACTTCATACTCGTAGGTCGTCTTGCTATTCGCCCAAGGAGGTGCTGTGCAGGACATAAGAATGTAGGTTCGGATCGTCCCATCTTCATCTTTGTCCTGAACCTTGGTTAAGGTCAGAGCAGTGGGGGCGGCCAGGACTGTTTCATCCGTGTCGTCATCATCAATCTTCTTCCAGGCTGCATTTGCGGAAGAAGAGGGCAGCCCGACATTATCGGTTTTATCTACATGCGCGATCCAATAGTAGTATGTAGTACCGGCCACCAAAGCATCATCGTCCTTATACGACGTGCCCTTGACCCGGTCAAGTTCCACAGCTGTTGCAAAAGTGTTTACCGTGTTGCGATAAACGATCGTTTCTTTATAATCTTTATCGGTGCATTTCACCCAACGAAGTCGGATGCCCAGAGGTTTATTAAGGGTACTGAGTCCCGAACCAGTAGTGGGAAGACCAGTCTTTTTACCAGGATTAATTAACGAGGTCCCCGACCATTCACCCCTATTGCCGTGACCTTTTATACCACGAACCTTGACCACATGGTCAACACCAGTCTTCAATACTTCAAAACGAGCTAGAGTATCGTCACTCCTTCTCCGATACTCTTTACCGCTTACTGTAATTGAATAAGCGTAATGTGTCTTCGGAGTGGCCCACGGTGGTGCGGTGCAGTTCATTTCGATGAATGTACGGACAGTACCGTCTTCATCGATGTCCTGAAGCTTCGTAAGGGTTAGCGCAGTTGGGGCGTCTAGGACACCATCCTCTGTATCATGATCATCAATCTTATCGGTCTTTGCGTGACGACCATCAGTATTACTGGCTGGGAACTTATTGCTCTCATTGCCACTGGTATCTTCTGCTGTGATCCAGAAGTAATAATCCTCACCATTATCTAGGTCATCAATAACCAGCCTGTTGCCATTGGAATGCTTAGACTTAGTCCCCGTTGTAAAGTCATTTGTTTTATTGAAATAGACATTCCAACGTTTGAAATCCGCATCCGGATGGTCATCAACTTTCAAGATGACCCGACGATGTCTTCCCACAGCTGTGAAGCCTGTAGGACTTGTCGGCGCAACTGTCTTCTTCGTAACCGGCAGCACTACAGGAGTGCAGTAAGTACCCGCTGTCCCACCATCCCCAGATCTTGTTCTTACAGAAACTGTAACTGTGGTCGGTGCGTCTACTTCAAATCGGTATTTACTACCATCTGTACGACGAAAATCTGGGTCAGCATCCCCAGTGGTTTCGATCTTTACACCGTAACCATTGTGTTCTTGAGAAACTTCATCCCAGTTAGCTTTTACCCAGAAACGGAGCTTACCATCTCCATTCAATTTAGAATGAGCAGTAAGAGTGAGTCCTGTCGGGACATCAATAGGAAGCATAGTGATTGGCTTCCAATCACCCCATTCGCTTTTCTTCTTACCTCTTGGCTCTATGCGGAACTGGATATCGTAACTTTGACCAAAGCGAAGAACACGATTGGTAAACGTTTCCTCACCGTCTTGGTAATTATCGAAATCACCTCGAGCAATAACCTTGGTCTTGCCGTTGCGACGAATTCTCCAACGAATCGTACGAATATTGAGATCATGCTCACCCCAGTCCCAAGTAACCTTGATCGCGGGTTTATCCTTACCGGCTGAAGGTCGATCGATGAAATCGGCTTCAACTGTGAAATCTCGACTCGTGGATACTGGATCATCAATAAGTGGACCAACGGTGGAATCGAGTTCCATAATCGTTGTCCAATCGTAGTCATCAGGGTTTATTTCCCTAACAACCATACGTTGTGTACAGTTGGGCGTATCCTCCTTGGATATGATGAGGAACTTCTTATCCTCATAACCATTACGAACCGAATTCCAAGTTATGACATCATAGGGCTCAAACTTGGCGAAAGGTGGAGGCAGAACAATTTCATGGACTCTCTGTCGACGATTGTCCTTAACCGCCGCACGCATAAGCCGCTGAACTTGATTGCCTTCGAAGACATAGGGAAACTCCATATTGATGGAGAGTTCTTCACCATCTTCATCGATATATTCGGTGAAATACCGAGTAGGAGCATCCTTGGGTTCCCAGCAGGCTTCTGGTTCAGGATAAGAACTCTGAGCAACATTGTACGTTTCCTGGAGTGGCTTAAACAAGTCATCAACTTGTTCCGAACTCGAAAGAATGTCCTCGTCGGTGATGTTTACGACAGAAGCGCCAGGATTGCCACAGAATGCCTTCCAAATACCACCAAATTCGAAAGTGTATCCAGATGCTGAGTTGTCAATTTCGCGCAGGATATCCAATGGTGCGATATCCACAGATATCTCCGCACCCATTGTGTATCGCTTGATACTTCCCCCGTTCTTAAGGTTGATGGTCTCGTCGCAAGTATTCATTGCGGCGGTCCAGATATCTAGGGGTAGCTGTTCCGCGTTAGCATTACCACCAAAAACCTTGTTACCACCGTAACGAATACCACGAACAATATTGTAGGAGATAACATAGCAGTTTTCAGAATATTCGTAGGTGCTACGATTATTCCAACGATGCGAACCCGAACCACCTACCGAGCTGTCCTTGCGAGGATCGTATAGAGGAATACCCTTGACAACAAATTTAAAGGTTGGGATACCAGACCAAATACCATCTGTCGAGAATCGGCAATAGACAACAACGTATGAACAGCCCTTGCCGATCATATCGTTTTCCCAAGGCTTGATAGGATCACTACCAAACGTACTGGTCAAGAAGTTGGGAGCACTAGAAGGATCGTTAAAGAACTTTACTGAGCAGTAATTACGACCATCTTCTTGATACTGTTCAACTTTGGCAAATCCATCATCGTCCAGATCATCAAAATCAATATCACAAACACGACCATTAATGATCATTTTGCTCGAGAGAGCAGTAACTGGGATCTCCGACAAATTGACAACCATGATGAGGCCTTTGGCATCCTCACCATAGGAGTTAACATATGCCAATTTACCAGGTGTCGCGTATTTACCAACGATAAAACTGATAGGGTTGTCACCCCCAGAATCCATCCTCTGCTTAACGCCTTGGGCCTTGGGTTCCTCGGCAAAAATCTTTTGAATAAGCCAGTTAGCACCGATAGACAAAGCGGTGCCAAGGAGAGCAGTACCGATCGTACCCAATCCACCCAGCGCACCACCAATAATCGCGGCCAATGGTGCAGAATAAGCTGGCAGAGGTAGACTCGCCAAACAAAGTGCAGTCGTGGTTGTTAGAAGAAACTTCCTCATACGTTCCCGACCTTAAACGCTGTGTGAACTCGGCGCAGACTCACGCTACTCATTCCGCGAATGCCGGGGGAAGGAGAGAAGACTCTGCTTTGATAAATCAATCCGACGATCTGGTGTCCGTTGTGTTCAAAGGCACCAAGATCACCCGAATGTGCTTGGAAGACGGAATCGTGTGGAGGTAGGTTTTGTCTAGCGCAGTCCAACATGTCCTGATAGCCATGTGCGGTTAGCGCGGCATAGGCCCCGGCTTCGTCGGAGTACTGGCCCCTAAATTGCGCCGCCAAGTCTACACCAGTTATAAGAAGAATGGCATCGGCTGCGTTTAATGCACAATCGAAAGAACCCCACTGGAATTCTTTCTTGGTGGAGACAGTCATGTAATTACTGAGGATAGAGCTCCACTCGGGAACACGCTCAAGTTGAAAATCGCTCACGACGGTGCTTCTTACCTTTTCCACCAACCTTGGCATCTTCCTCACCCCAGAAGACCCGCCACAAACCAGCTACGTCCAGATATCGACCAAAGCGGTCTCCATCTCGACGTTTTAGATACTCGTCGGAGAACTTATCACCTCGAGTTCTAGTTAGATATCTGGAATTGGAACTACATTCCAAATCCACCGTACCTGTTCCCCCTGTCTCGGGAATAGTTATAGGTGCCTTGTTTACAAATCCGTTAAACAAGCAATAGGCAGGATCAACAATCACCCTTGTGGATGGATTATACAAGGCACGATGAATCCAGACTGCTTGAAGTTTTGGATCGTAAGCTCGAATAATGTTTATAGCGGCGGGTGGAATTCTTGAAAAGCTTAGTCGAATAGAACGAGCCTCAAGTTCTATTTTCTGGGGAATTGCAGGGATCGTGAGCCAACCTGCCCCAGCTTGGAAGACCCTGCTTTCCACTGCGAGTGTCTTGGGATTAATATATTGGATCGTCATGGGGAGTTCCCCAGTCCACATATTAATTTCTTCAGGGCTGTTGTCTTCTCGATTTCGACCTTTAATGGTCAATAGGTATCGAACGACCAACCCATCGCGACCAGCGTTCTCGAGAGCTTCTTCGGTAGTAGTGCTGAGCTCCATAACCATGTTAGATCACCTGCTGGAATTGGAATCCCATACCCATAACAATCACAGATTCTGCCCCACCTTCACTGTAAGAAGCTGGTATGATTTTGGCTTCTAGTGCAGGCCTCTTGAATTCGAGAACAGTTCCAACACTAAATCCTGGACGAATGTGAGGACGAACTTCCACATTACTTGCTGAACCAGAACCATTGGCGGTCACTGTGTTTACGATACGATGGAAGGCACGATGGACCGGATTGCTGCCGTAATCAAAGTGGAAGAAAGTACCTGCAGGAAATTGAAATCCTGCGGGCGCGTCTACAATACTGATCTCTTTGTTGTTGCTAGCCACAGAGCCAAGCTTAATAGTCGTTGGATGACTATTGAGAACTTCACCCCAATAATCAGAAAAAGGGTATCGATACAGTGGGTGATCGATGTAGAAGCTGTTCATTGATCCGTCGAGGACTTCGAACATTGCCTGCAATTCGGCTGCTTGTTGAGCAGTAAGAACACCGATCTGTCCTTCTCCAAACCATTGTGCGGGTGCAAGTTCAGCAGTATACAATCCGCCTCCACTGGTTGTAGAGACGTCTTGCATTGCCAGCAACCGTAGCTTCATACCTTGAAGGCGTAGCTTAGATGCAAAGTTTTCCAATGACAGTGGAAACGTATATGCCATAATTTAACCTCGAGCCCACCGATCCGAATTGATTTCTTTTACACGAGTTGGAAGATCATTCAGAGAAAACTGCTTGAATCCCTTCCTCATCTGATCATCCACACCCTTGGTGATACGTTCCTGGAGTTCTTTATCACCAGTACCTTCAACCTTGATTACTGTGTGCATTTCCAGCTTATTGTTGACTGTTTGCGACTGCCCGGTGCTAACACCACCATGCATCGAAACACCCAACCGACCATCTGGACCACGACGCAACGGCAGAATACCTTCCGGACCGCGTTCGCCCATAACACCCATCCCCCGAGCCATCGGGAACATTGTGGGTTTACTAACCACTCCACCTCGAGCAAAGGGGATAACGTTGCCATTATTGAACGCTGCACCATCTGCGAACAAACCGCTAAAGATGCTGCCAATACCGGAGAACAGAGAGGAAAATCCACCACTGATCGAGCTTGTCATCGTTGAGAACATGCTCGAGGTCTGCTGTGGAATTTGTGCAGTTGTTGTGGCTAGACTGGAGACCGAACTCGTAACAGAATTCGAACTCGTGCTCAAGGCCTGGGCTGCAGTATCTGCCCCAGTCGACAACGAAGTAACATCTGTCGAAGCCTTCAATGAAGAACTCGCCAATTTGTTAAGAGAAGCGGTTGCTTCCTCCGTGTTTGGAATAGAATTTGTAGTCGTGGGATCGATTGCCGGACGTGGACCAATCCCTTCCCACTTAGAAATTCCAGCCTTGTCTGCACCGTACCAAGCTCCCCAGCCATTGCGGGAAGCATGATCTAGCGCGAAGTCCACACCTGCCGGGCCGTTCGCGGCCATGGCGGGATCGAGACCGGTCTTGTTCATGAAGTCATTGCCGAGGCCGGTCGGATATCCGGTCCCCTGACCGCCCTTCAGCAACTGGAACGGCCCATAGGAAGGCTCCTGGATGCCGTTCTTGGAATATTGCGACTGGAGGTTCCAGCTATTGAGGCCGCCTTCCGACTGTGCCACTCGAACAGCTACGTTGGGGTCAATACCTCGCGCAAGAGCGGCTTGTCGAATATAGGCTTCGATATTTGTCGAAGGAATCGAGGATGAGCGTGCCGCCAACGATGGATCATTGAGAAGACCCGAGATCGCACTATTCGTTACCGGCGAATTAACGATACCTCCTGGGGTCAATTCAGGGCGCACGAAGTTTTGGTTTGCAGCACTGGGAATACCCAAGAACTGACCCAACGTCGTATTCGCTGTGCCCGAAGTAAGCCCCGGCAACATCCCCCCGTTAACCATGACTGTGCCTGCCGTAACAGTCATAGACCCAGTAGTCGTAGTGCCGGGGGTGAAAGTCGCGCTGGACTTACCGGAGAACAAATCCTGGATGGTTGGCAGGTTGCTACCGAACAGCATGTTCTTTAGGGGATTGGCCACCGATAGCTGTGCGAACGTGGACACAAAGCTCTGAAGTATAGAGCGCATTGTATCCTTCCAACTATTACCAACTGTGATCGCACCATTAACCAAGGTATCAATGGCGGAAGCCCCAGTCTGCTGGATTGTTTCATAAGCAGCAGAGATACGTTCGTTCTCCAACTTTAGCTGAGACATCGCGGCTGCGTTTGCACGGATAGCATCAGCTTGCTGACCCTGGAGATTGATTCCTTTCTGAATCATTTGCTGTTCAGCATCATAAACCGCGAGCGAACGTTCACGCTCAGCAGTTGTAGCTGTGATAAGCTGACGCTCGAGTTGTAGTCTACTAATCGACGACTGCTGATCTTGCAGCATCGACATACCAGCAGCCTGCGACTTCAGCATAGCCATCTGTTCGCCAAGAGCTTTCAGATTGGCGGTCATTTCTTCGTTTAGCTTAACACCTTCGGCCATTGCCTGGTTTATAAGGGTCTGTTGTTCCCTATAAACCGAGGCTTCATAGCCTGTCAACTTCAGCGCTTCCGCTTCCATTTGCAGAGTGCGGATGCGATCTGTGGCGGTCTTTACGAGCTTATCGTATTCAGGTTGAGGTGTAGGAGTAGTCGCACCTGGAACCGATGTAGTTGATGCCCCAGGAACTGAAGGTGTAAATAACTTCATCAGGTCGCCAAGATAATCCTTACCCATGGCGTCCTTGATGATCTTTTCACGTTCCTTCAGTGCGAGCTCCAACTCGACCAAGGAATCGTTAAAGATATGGGGAAGCTGGAACGTTCCTTCTTCCGCGAAAGTCTTAACAGGTGTGCTGCCAATGGTTTCTAGGAATTTGTTCCAGACCCCAATAACAGCATCCAGTGTGTTTGTGAAGCTGATGATGATTTCATTCAGCTTACCATTGATCGTGTTAACTACAGCGATGAAGACCGCACTCATGAAAGTGGGAAAGGTATTCCAAAGCCACTTGATATCTTCATAGGCTGCAATGAACGATCCAATAATGGTGTTGACAGTATCCTTGATAATCTGAACAACATCAACACCAATAGCTTTCTGGATTTCATCACGGAAGTGATAAACCGCAGCAATAGCAGCAGTTATGGCGAGCAACAAAGCAGTTATCGGGTTGCTCAGAGAGAAGGCAACCATTGCTGTCGATGCTGCTGCGATAGCCTCTACAAGTCCGACCCCGATTAGCGCCGTAAGGGAGAGCACTGACGCGACTATGGTTGGGCCGAACGCGATGGCTAGGCCGGTTCCTATAATCGCGGCGTAGGGTGCTAATTTGTTAAAGCCACCCACCAGCGTATCGATACCGGATGCAATCGCCGCAATCCCCTTAGCAATTCCACTGGAAATCCCAAGTTTTTGATCAATGATACCGACAGCACGTAGGACAGAATTCTGCAACATAACCATCGAACCGTCGACAGTCATTGCCATCTTGGCAAATTCTTTCTGGAGATCGTCGGTGGCTCCAAGAAGAGCCTTTGTAATGACGTCTGCAGTGATCTTACCTTGCGAAGCATATTCGCGCAGCTGGCCAACGTTCATCTTAAGATGCTTGGCCACAATCTCAAGCAGTTTCGGAGCCTGTTCTGCAACCGAATTAAATTCATCACCACGCAACGTACCTGCGGCCAGACCTTGAGCAAGCTGGTGGATCGAATATGCGGCTTCTTCTGCCCGTGAACCCGAGATCGCGAACGACTTGTTGATGTTCTCAACAATCTGGATAAGGTTATCCTGACTCAATCCCAGACCTTGGGTGGCCCGGGAGAGTTTGGCAAACAGTATCGTTGAGGCTTCATACGAGGAACGTGTTTTCTGGACACTCTGATAGAGTTTCTCGTTAACTTCTACGAGATTCTGAGTACTGGTTGTGACCAATCGCAACTGCGACTGCATCTTTGTATAGATATCTGCAAGCCGCAACCAAGTCTGGATACCAGCAGCAACTCCGAGAGCTATAAGTGATGCCCGAAGAGCTGTAGAAGCTGCCAGCAATCCCATGGTCGTATTGCGCGAAGTCTGCATGGCAGAGTTCAAGCGTTGTAGGGATGTGTTGGCTGTATTAGAATTGGCAGCAATCAGCTTAAGACTATTGCTTGCCGTATTGCCTGATCCAACAAAACGACCAAGAGAGTCTCGAGCTCTATTTACTGATTTTTCAGTATTGGTGGCCGCTGCACCAATTTCGTCGAGTTGACGCTTAACAACACGGCCACCAGAAACAGCTTTAGAGGAGTCGATACCAATCGCGATATTACGGTCGGTCACTTTTTCGGTCTCCGCTTTCGCTGCATCTTCAGATAGTGTTCATCCAAACCCTTCACAATCATCAGGAAATCCCATCTTTCATCCAGATCGGATATTCCCGTTAAATCCAAGAAGGCTTGGATTTCAGAAATTGGTATTGCACCAACTTCCCCCATCATGTTTATACGAGAAGACGAAAGAAGCATATAGTTTTCTAGAATTTGAGCCAAGTACTCTTCGAGTATTGGCCGTTCCTTCCAGGCTTTCGTCTCCTCGCCCTCTGCAGCCATCGCAGCATGCCATTCAAGGTGATTACCGTGTTTGGCATACCACGTGAGGGCGGCAGTTAGTTTCCCACGACGTCGTCTACAATTTCCTTACGGAACAGAGACTGATCCTGGGCACAACGCTGGATGTCGGTAAACAGATCGGGAAGCTCAAGAAGAAGCTGCCTGCAGTTCTCGTAGCTGTAAGGAAGAGGATTGCCCGCGCGATCCGTAACACCTTCCCAATTCACCACAACGGTCTTGGCGAAGATATCGGCGTTAAGTTCATTCGCAACATCATCATCAAGAGTATTCTGCTGAAGCTGCCGAGTATACGGCTTCATCTTTGCTTGAGCGTAGTTCTTGAACTTCTGGTTCGATCCACCAGCACGATGAATAGTGAATTTACCAGCCTTACCATAGTCCAGGGTAACACCCTTGCTGGATTCAACTTCCTTGTCAGTCTCAAACGAGCTATAGGTTCCCATGGTATGTCCTTTCGGGAAAAGGGTGGGGTGGGCTTCCCGAATGCCCACCCCGCAATCGTAAGAGAGGGAATCCATTACGACTGCATGGTGATAGCCTTTCGGGTTAGGCTTTCTTGATCAGGCCCAGTTCCTTCCAACGATCCAGTGTTTCCTGGGCAATATTTCCAGGAATATCTTGATCCTTATCGAAGGAAACGTCCTTCTTGTGTAGCTCAGCATCGAAACGCTGAGCTGCCACGTATTCAGCTTTAGCCTCCTTCTTAGGAGTCTCCGAGGGTTGACTGCGCTTGTCAGTAACACCATCACTCATGCGACTGCCCTTTCGATAACAACCGAAGCGTTTTCAGTGGTGAGACGGTCGAAGATAGCTGTGAAGTCGAAATTTGCCATCACATCCTCATCATTTCCAGGTGTGCCAATACCTGGATCACCAGCCAACTTAAGAGTCGGTACAGTGATGGTATACTTCTTGGTCGTAACACTACCAAGAGTGAACGCGAGAGCAAGGTCATCATGGTTGAGAAAGGCATCATACATGTTGCCGTTCTCAAAGTAGACTTCCATCGATCCTGTAGCTTCGAACCGACCAGGTGCAAGACCAATCGCATCCAGGCTGCCAAGGGCATCCTGTTCACGAAGGTTATTGGTCATGGAGATCGACAAGCTACGAAGCTTGGGGGTGCCGGTAACACCAGTAATGGCAAGAGAGCCAAACTGATTGGCCGCGTTCATAACCGGCTCAGTGGACGAATCCGTATAAGTAGCGCCAGTGATGATCGAAGTGGCACGACCTCCAAACTTGCCCATGACTTCCGCACGACCAGTGATAATCTGGCCAGCGGTCATTTCGAGGGAGAGGGTGTTAACCACACAACCCACAAAACGGTGATAGTCGTACGAACCCGAAGGTAGTGCAACGCGACGTTCCAGGGTCATGGAATCACCAACGGCTGCACCGTTCTTGATGATATCTGAGCTCCAAGAGCTAAACATCAGCGACTGAATGATCGCATCGAAATTGCCATAGGAGAGTTCAAAGTCCAAACCCCCCGTAACATTACGACCAACCATGATTTCATCAGTGACGTTACGATCCGGCCGAATTTCTTCGGAACGGACAGTTTCCTTTGCAGCGGAAATATCTTCACTCGTAATCCGGAGATTGGTGAAGGCGGGGGTGGCAGGGGTTGTAGCCCATGCACTCTCCAGGATCATCGAGAGCCGGTTTTGGCTCGCATTGGCTCCTGCACGCATACCTGTGGTCATCTCTTTTGATCCTTCATCCGTTAAATTCGTCTCGAGTGAACGGGCACATGATCGTCCACTGCGAGTAGTTGCCCACAGTCTGGAAGCCACCAGAAACGTATGGGATCATAAACCGAATATTTTCCAGTTCGACGTTTCGGAACAGGTCCATCACTCGATCTGCAACCACCCGGAATGCGTTACTCCCCCGACCAGCCAGTACGTTAACTCGCACAGCAAGTACACCAACTGCGCGAACGATATTGGTGCCTGGAGTTCCAGCCGATTTCTGAACTTCCTGGCCATTGAGGATATTTACCTGCAACCAAGGATCAAGGGCTGGAGTTATCTTGAGATCTTCATACTCGATTTGAAGATCAGCAAGATTAGCACTGATATGGTTTTCGATGATCTTGCGTTCAGTTGTGAGACTCATGGCTTGAGCTCCACAATTGTGCTGAGCTCTGCGTAGGTTACACCAACCATACCAGCAGGGGCTTGCTTAGAATGACCGTTTTCCAGGGCTTCCGCATATTCAAGGTTGTTGGATACCCAGACGATACCAGGCTTTGTCTGAGCCTGAATCACCTTGATACCACGCGCGATGGTGTCCCCACCTACCTTGTCGAAATGACCAAGTTTAACAGACAGGTCTTTACTACCATGGGCAACATTCCAGTTCCCCCGGAACTGTCCAGTATCAACCGGAGATTTAAGGACCACGCGGCGAAGAGCTTCCATAGCTAGCTTCTTGGCGATAAGCAACACAGGACGTTCCACCTCGTCCTGGAAAGCCTTTTCCAAGTCTAGGATAAACTCACGTGCTGTTTTACTCGTTGCCATTATAGGATGATCACCCTGAAAGCTTGCCCAGTTCCCAGCAAATCCTGAATTCTCTTTACCACACCACCCTGGATAGTAGACGATGTAATGAGGTCTTCCTGTACAGGTGCAAAAGAGAGACCCTCTAGAAACAAGATTCGCTCAGCACCAGTGATTACGTAAGTAGGGAACACGTTTTTGGCGATTGTGTAGAGTGATCCTGATTCGTCGATAGCACGACCCGATGAAGTCGTTATTGCACCAGGAGTTGTGGTGCCTGTTTCCGTATCGTAAGTGGGATCACCAATGTGTGCGAGAGTAACGTTGTGAATCACGCCGCTAAGTTCAGCAGCTACATCGTCCATTGCCTGCTTTGCGATTGCGGCAACATCCAACATTAGGCCCTCAACAAAGTTAATTCTAGACCCTTGGGAAGCATGAGAACATTCTCTAGGGCATTCTCGACTATATCGAAGCCCGAGTAGTTCTCGACTTCATCCGAATATTCGGTCTCGGTTTCGACTGGACCAGCCTTAACCTTTTTGCGCTTTAGAGCACCACCCTGGACCACAGGGGTCAGATCAATTCCCTTGATGATCAAGTAAGCTGCTTCATACACAGCATTCTCGACCTCGACAGGAACAGTATCATAAGGAAGCGTTTCGCCTCCTGCATCCACCGCATTCGTACGCGGCCATTCGTCAACTTGAGCACGACCACCAGTCTTTGTTCCTGGAAATCGAGCACGAAAAGAATTCACGTAGTCCGTTGCCTTCTGCAATGCACCCAACTTCGTTGTTTCACCAGCCGAAGTAGCTGCCGCCCACTCCACATTGTTACGTGCAGTGTGGTATGCATTTGCAGAAGACACAGAACCAATCATTACTTCTTCTCTTCGATCAGCTTCTGAATGTGTTCTTCAGACCAACGAGCGTTTGCCGGCTTGCCGAACGCCTTCTTGTACTCTTCGCGACGAGCGTCAAGACGAGCTGCCGAGTCATCTTCAGGAGTCTTTGCATCCGCATTCTGCGGAGGGCGATGACCTTCCGGCTGCTGCAGGTGCTTATCACCTTCGGCGTCAATCGTGGAACCATCCGAAAGAGTCTTGAGACCCTTGGCCTTACCTTCCGGATCAGTTTCAACGTCAGCATCAACTGCCAGTGGATGATTCTGACGTTCGCGGGCTTCGACCGGCATGACACCACAGTCGCCTGTTTCGCCATTCAGTTGATCAGCTGGAGGAACACGGTGCTCGGGGGGTTGCGGTACGAAGTCCTTCACGTCCTCGCGAATCTTCACCAGTTCCGGCGACTCACCCTTGTCAGGCTCTCCCGGCTCTTCGCCGCTATGCTTGACTGGAATGGGGTTGTCGATTGGCTTCTGATCCGGATCGAGATTTGGCTTCTCTTCCGTGAGCGAATCAATCAGACGCTGACGCTCCTTGCGAACATCGACCTGAGAAGTTTCAACTGGATTGTCGAAACGATCCTGGCGACGCTGCATGGCGTCACTAATGTACTTGGCAGACTTAGCCAGAGACTCCTGAGCCTCGGCGTTCTTTTCATCCTCAGTCTGAGGAACCACGTTCTTGGAATCTTTGTTGCTGTTAACCATTAACTCATTCCTCGGGTTGAAGGTTAGCCCCTCCCCAGTTAGGGGAAGGGCTGGAACAGCGATTAAGCGTTCTTGTGCTTGAAGGCAACGATGCGGATGTTCTTCGGATCGAAGACGCGTTCCCAGTTGCCAACAGTGCCGAGTTCGGCGTTCGACGGAGTGTCAAGCGACGGAGTACCCTTCCACTTGATACCACGCGGATGTAGCACATAATGCCGGCGCGAGACCAGGTATTCTTCACCACCGCCGACGAGGGCGTTACGTTCCACTTCCGACGGAACCTTGGGTGTGCCTTCGGAGTAACCGATAGCCCCCGCGCCGAAGAAGTAGTCGGTGTACGTGCCGGAGCTAACAGGCATACCGTCGTCCACGATGACGCGCTTGCCCATGTAATAGGCAATTTCCGAACCGTCCGAAGCCTTCTCGTAGTCGATGAGATTCTGCTTCTTGTAGAGGCGGTAGGTGTTGGAGTGGATCGCCACCGCAGTAAGCTTGCCTTCGGCATCGCCGAGCATACCGACTGCGTCGATGATGGCTTCCGCATCAGCGACAGCAGCTGCACCCGAAAGGCCAGAGATGTCGAAGATGTTCTTGGGGGTGGATTCAGCAGCCAGAGCACCCATCGCACCGTTAAGAGTGGCGATGAGAACGGTCTGCATGTCGCGGACCCACTTGCCGGCCATCAGATCACCAATAGCGGCCATGGGATCAGAGCCAGCCAGAGGAGCGACCAGGTCCTTCGCACCATAGACGTTCGCACGAGCATTGAGGACGGCGACGTCCTTGCTGGCTGCGATGTTGGCCACGGTGAGGTTCGTACCAGTCGAGAGAATCTGGTCTGCACCAGTCAGATCCTGCCAGAACGGCATCTGAACGGTTTTGCCGCCCTGCTGGGAATTCGCATCACCCAGGTCGACACCAGGAACTGTACCAACGATACCAGAGGTCCAGAATGCACTCAGCTCAGTCGTACGCTGAATAGTGTAGGGTGTAAACACCTCAGGTACGATGGCGTTAGAGAGGGTAGTAGCAGCCATTTGGGTTCACTCCGTGCGAATAGCTGATTTGAATTTCTTGGAAAACCAGCCTGCGCTCGCGGGCTGACGAGAGGACCCTATCCTCGACGGCTACTAAAGGGAACCGGCACCTATTGGGGACCCTATCCCCAGCGACCTTACGGATGGTCGGCCCGTTTATCCCGCTGCCTCTCGCTTTGGGATCGGTGGCCTAGAAGACCTAAGCCACCGTATGCGATTTTACTTCAGAGCCTTGGTAGCACCAAGACCATGGTTGCCATCTGTAAAGCCTGCGGCCTGCGCAAGACGGTTCATCTGGCTTGGATTGCTGCGCAATGCAGCCTGTTCCGTCTTGTTCCAGTTCGCAGCCAGGAAGGGGTTGTTACCGCTACCTGTGCCTCCGTTCCCACCTTTGGGATCAGGGCCAGTAGGAATACGAACAAACGCCTGACCTTCGTTCGACTTGGACCATGTATCGATATAACTCGAAACATCGGCTGGGCCTAGATCTGTTTCGGCGAAAATGGAAATATTTTCTCCGTCGTATTCGTGTTTGAGATTATTGATGAACATCGACTTCACCGCCTTACGGAATTTGGGGTCGATGTTCGCACTGTCCATAGCTGCGTCGAGTTCGATCTCGGCCTTGTCCTTGGCCCGAGCACTTCGAAGACCATCGTTCTCAGTCCGAAGAGTTGCAATCTCGGTCGTATGAGTCGTTTTCAGATTGTTGATCTGCTGCTCATACTGATTGCGCTGGGCGGCAAGGCGTTCGTCCTGCTGCTGCTTGCGCTTTTCCTTGGCCTGAGGATCGTTGGGGTCAATCCCATCCAGAGCCAGGAGTCGATCCCATTCTTCCTGGGAGAAATTCGCCGGCAATCCATCGACCTTGGTCTTGAGCTCGTCGCGCTCCTTCTTAAGGTCTTTGGCATCCTTCTTCTCTTTCTCCAGTGCAGACTTTAGGCCTGCGACCTGGGGATGATCCGTGACACCTTCCACGTCGAGATAGAACTTACCGTCCTTCTCAACATACAGAGCCTTGATGGCTTCGTCCAAGCCTTCAAGACTATCGAGTACAACTTTGAGCTTCATCGGGAATACGCTCCTACTTGTTTAACCATTCAGAGTCAGGCTTACCAAGAAGCTCCATAGTCCATCCGCTCATGGACTTGACTTTGTTATTGAGTTTCTTGACGTGCTTAAACCACGCCGAGCGGTACTTCTCTGCATCTGTCCAAGGGGTATCGTCGAAAAAGTGTGCACCCTCAACGGTCATCGGCACACCACACAAGATAATCTTCTCAATACCCAATTCGATAGCAAGCTTACAGGCGAACAGCCCCGAGCCACCATCCCAGTCTTCCTGGTCGTTGTGGCGGAACATATCGGGATGGTAGAAAAGATTGTTGCGTTCGCGAGCAACAAGAGGACGGTGCGTATAAATCGCATAGGGATCAGGATAGGCATTCGTTATGCGGCGCTGAATCCATGGTCCAAGTTTTTCCAGATGCAGAGTCAACCAATAGTCGATCTGATGTGGATACATCACTCCTGCATCATTCACAGCCATAACAGTCCTGGGATTACAGAACGACTTGACCTCTGTCAATTCATTCCATACGTTTTTTGCACCACCAAGGATAACTGCTATTGTCATGAATTGACCATTATACGAGGAGGTGTTCCTGGTAAAGTATTAAAATAGCTGTGTAAATATGCCTCGAGATAAACAATGAGCACAGAGGTAGAGTTTTGTCCCCCCGACTATACGACCCTTAGACCGCATGGGACTCTGTACGACTTGGACAACACATGAAGTTGCCACTCCGGTATCGCTTTCGCACCGGTGACAGAGGATTTGACTTGTTCCAGATGGCTTCTTCGAGTGATTGTTCGCAACCACAGTCAACGCTGGTCGGTTGATCGACATCAGAGACCTGCGGCTTTAAAGGCTTCAGCTTCACGATTCCGGAGTTCCTCTAGAGTATAGCCTCGACCATTGCGGTCTACAAAACGATCAACATTCAATCCCCCTTCGCGGAAGAGTTTGGCACGAGCCTTACCCAAGACTTCTTCCTGAAAAGAGACTGATCGAGTCTTGAGCCAAGAATTGTACGTCGTAGTTTCTGCGACTTGGCCGTCCATGGAGGCGCGGGTGCCCGGAGGTGCTTCACTAAGATTGATCCCCAATTCTTTCCAAGATTTGATGACAGGAACAGTCGTAGAGCGACAGTTGATATGGGCCGGAGGCCGAGGACCGGTGCCGGGGGGATAGGTTTTTCCATCCCTGGAGATGCAGATCAACGTGGTGCGGGAATCCAGTGTCGAGACCCATTGCACTGCGGAGATAACGTCTGTGTTTTCCTTATAGACCGCTTCACGGGCAGAATTAGCTGTATGACTTACAGCAGTGCGGACGAGGGCCTCAGCCCCACGCCGTGATATCTCGGTAACACCATCACGATACTGGAGGCCTTTTGTACCCCGCACTCGACGCACGATATCATCCACCGTTGCGCCTTCGGTAAAACCCATCCGCACAGCCCCACGCAACCGCACTTGGGCCGCTTCTTCGAGTTGGGCATACCATTCCTTGAGGAGTCGTCCCTGGAAGGGACGCGAATTAACCGCTGCGCTCAGCTTGGCAGCAGTGGGCATTTCGAGGTCCAGTTTGATCGGAACTGCAGCAGTGATCATACTTTCTTGGAACTCGGCCTCGTATTTGCTCAGATCCAGCAGTTCTTCGTCAAGAGTACCGTTGATAACTCCGTAAGCTTCCTTGAGGACTGCCCGCAAATTCACCAGTAGTTTGTTCAACCTTGTTACGGTGCTAAGGTCATTCACCTCTCGGATTTGCTCAACCACATCAAGCTCGGCCCGATTGATGAGAGCAATGATTTTACGAACTGTAGCTGTGGAATACCCTTGCAGTCCAATCTGATGACTGATGGTTTCGTCCAGTATCTGTTCGTTAACTGTCTTCATCAAACGGATTTGGGATCTTCATCTGTGGTATAGTTCTTCTTCATGGGATTGGAGATACCTCCGGCGGGGGCAACCCCAGCGAGGGCAGGGGGTTCTTCTTCAATGAACTCCTGTTCCTGCTCAAACGTCCGATCCTGTGGCACCATCGAGCCGCGCTTGATATTGTAGAAGAGCGTCTGCTTGCTATAAGCCCCCGACATCCAACCATTGACCAGTGAAGTAAGCTCCGCAGGGCCGAGGTTGTGGTCGATGATATCCTCGGGAGGTGTAACGACCACCTTGGTTGGATCTTCCCCAGCCCAGATCGCAATATTGCGCAATGCCTTCTGCAGCCCTTGGGCCACCACACGGTTGACTGTGTGGAGGATGGCTTCCTGCGAGCGAATGCGAAGACGTCGGCTATTCCCCGACTCTGCCGCCTGATTTTCATCCGAGAGGATCTGAGCTCCAAAGATCGCAGCCCGCTCCAGCGCTGTGGCAATTGCCTTAGCTTGAGCCTCTAGACCCGGCCCATTAAACTCCAGGAATCCGGCCTGACCCCCTTTGGGCAACACCCAAATCTGCGTTGCACCAATCGCCTTGGGCACCATGCTATCTTCGGCAGCCTTCTTAGGATTGTCATAACCGGACACCCATGGAGTAGGCTCCGAAGTCATATGAAGGCCGTGTGTGTAATCGGCGTCCATCCGATAGATACGATAGGCAATCTTGGCCAGTCCATACATCGGCACGTCGTCGGGGTTTTGCTCTAGGCCCAACGTATTGATGAACACGAACGGTAGTTCCCCCAGCGCCGTCCCATCCTTGCGGGTGGCTATCGGGAGGTCTTCCGGAGTTTCCCCGTTATACCGAGTGACAGTGAATGCGTTCGATGCCGAATCTAGCCGACACTCCAGGTACTGTTCCTGATACGACCAGACGTTGGTGTCCTTGTTGCGCCTATCCCCCGACTCATCCAGCACGACGTAATCCGAGACACCATCCGTGTTGTCCCAGTTGATGATACTCTCGGCCGTATATCCCGCCAGATAGAACTGCCCCGCCTTATTAACACCTGGCAGCAGACCATAACGACCAGTGGTCAAAACCTCGGTTGTGATCTTTTCGTGCAACGACGCAAGCGTCTGTCCATCCGGAGTGGCCTTTTCGACCAGATACTCGAGGGCCGGGGGGAGAGTGTACGTGGTCGGCTTAGAGTGGATCAGGCCCCGCGACCCATTGATGGTCGGCGACGTAATCTCTGGGAACTCGGCACGCAACTGGTAATTCTTATAGGCCTCAGACTGAACCACCTTGTCATCAATAGCCAACATCCCCGACTTCATGGGGAGATAAGAAATCCCAGCGCTCTTAACAACATCTTCCCCATCAACGGCATCCCGCATCTTTTTCCACGAATCAGCGAACTGATCGTATAGCGGGTGATGAGACTTGATGTTTTTCACTGAGACGTTCCTTCGATTGAGTGGTCCTATCCGTGGTTAGTACAGACCCCGGATAGGAGCAACCGCTCCGTTCACCTCGATGTCGCCGATGAACATCTCAGTAATTGCCCACACACATGCGTCCAACCGGTCGGGAGAACCCAACCCCTGATAGCCAGCCCTTGTAAGAAGTGTCATCTGGTCTTCCATCTCCGGGAACGACCCAATATGCTTTACTCGACGCTGTTCGTAAAGGGCCGCAACCGGCTCTGCACGAATCACCTTCCCGCGTGAGGCATGAATGATTTTCACTGGCACGTTGGGGTCAATCGTCCGCAGCACATGCTCCACCATCGCCCCACCGTAATTCACCTCCGCAATGATGTAATCTGCCCCATGCCGACGATAGGCGTTAATCGCCTTCTCACCCCATTCCTGTGGCCCCACCCTACAGGTGAGATCTTCCATCACGTAACCTGTATCCCCATTCCGTCCAGCCACCACAATGCCGACAGAGTCTCCCTCATCATCGTCCTCGCTAATACCCGACGGATCGAGGGCCACCACCACCTGTTCCATTGGAGGGCAAGCCGCCAGAGAGATGAACGCCTTTTCCAACATCTCCCGAGTCCAGAGCGCACCGGGCAGATCGTCTAGAATCTCCGCATCCAGTTCCTGTCGGCCAAGACGCGTGCCCTCGTACTTCTTGGTGATCGCCGTTAGGAACGACCCCGCCAGATTGTCCCTATTGTCGAGCGTCCGGCCTCGTGTAATGAACGTATAGGGGTCTTTAATCAATTCCCGGACAACCGGAATTGGACGAGGAGTCGTCGTAATCACCTGCCGAGGATGATTGCCCAATCGCAGACCAAACTGAAGCATATCCCAGGTTTCCTGAGCATATGCCCACTTGGCCAACTCATCACACCAAGCAAAATCGAACTGCGGACCACGAAGCTGATCTGGTTCCACCGCGTTGTACGTATGCGCCACTGCCCCGTTCGGCCACGTAAGCTTGCGCTTGGAAGGCTCATACATCGGACGGAAATCAGGATGCGACGATTTCAAAATCCCAGAGTCACCTTCGACCAAGACATCTCGAGCGTCAGCCGCTGTCTCCGCAATGAGGGCTATCCGCTTGGCCCTGCCTGCCCGGACCTCCTGGTTGATGGTCTCGGCTCCAGTGCGAGTCTTCCCCCAGCCTCGGCCCGCAAGTATCAGCCAGGTGTGCTTCGTAAGCGGCAGACCGGGGGATGGAATTAATTCCATTGGCAAGAGCTGATCCTGCCGACCGTGAATATTCCAATTGTAGAGAAAGGCCCATATGGCCTCAGGACTCGCTTGTGTCTTCTTCAGTTGCTGAAGAATCTCCAGCTTGTGCTCGCGCAGAAACTGCGGCGATAGCTGCTTCAAGATCGGCAGTTGCTGCGTCAGATCGGACGGTGATGTTTGCATTGGTGTCTACCTTGTCACCATACTTGCGGTCCCGACCTTTCAGGAGGAATTGACGCAGACCATTGTCAAAGATCTTTTCAACCAGAGGCTTGGACTGATCGTCTGGGTCCATGACAACTCGACCACCGGACACGACAACTCGTTCGAAGCCAGTGGTGGCATGTTGCATCATCGAATTCTCGAGGGCATCGGTTCGGGCTTCCTCTGCCCACTCGAGAGCTTTGCGGAATTCTGGGTCCTGCTGTTTCCAGGTGTGAACAGTCATCCAATGAATCTTAACCTCAGAGCAAATGTGCTTGAAGGTATTGTTCTCTGAGCGAAGTCGAACGATGGTGTCCTTGATCTCCTGCTGGGAGCGATCACCAGTGCTCTGATTTCCGAACGGATTTTCGGTCTTTTCCGTATCGAAATCTTCGTCCATGATTCCCATTGATTTTGTCCGCGTTGCGCTTCACACGTCCCGCCTATACGCGGGCGCGAAGGCCAGAGTAAAGGGGATTCGTCTGGGGGTTTTGGGTCTAGGGGGTGAGCTCGGGGGTGGTGTTTCATGGTTGATGTTCACTATGAAAGGTCCATTTCAGCTCGAAATAGTGAAAAATCACAAATCAGGTCGCGCACGTATAACCACGCGCATTAGTAAACATTAGAGTTTTAGCTGCGGGAAAGTCGCGTCATACCCAAAATCAGTTTACCTGAGTACTGGAGTAAAAGGATTTTTTCCTGAAGCCAAAAGGAGAATTGCGTAATAAATCCCCCGACTTACGCATGACCTTTTTGGCAGTTTGGCAAATTTGTCCAAAATTTTGAAAAAAATTTTTTCCAATACCTGCGCGCGTATAATGCGCGGGCGCGTGCGCACCCCCGCGTGAAGCAGCCAAACTTCTAATAAGTGCCTTGATATTACAGGAAAACCAGCCTTTTGGCATCAGAAAAGTTCTAAAAGTGCCAAAAATGGCTTATTGATTGATATCAATGACTTGGACAAATTGAGACAATTTGAGCTTTTTATTTTTCTATCTGAAAATTCCTTTTACGGAGTGCCAAATTTGTCTAAAAATAGCCAAAAATTTTGTCATCAGCCAAACGCATTTTTCGCTCAAGATTAAGTGTAACTGTCCTAAAACTATACTATTTTAGTATACTTCAGAATGCTAAAAAATTCCGTCCAAACTTCGACTGATCCTCCCGCCCCCACCCCCAGCCATCAGCATAACACCACTCAGTACCCCCATTTGTCTCCAATTGGCCCACCCAAGAGCCTCTGTCGCAGAGCCCGCTGCCCCATCCACCTGTGTACTCAATTGCCACCCAGCTGTCTAATCAGCACAGTATGCAGTTGCCCTATCACAGGTAGTACATTAGCCTGGGCTTATACTACCTAGGATAGCGGACCTCGGTACTGGCATACCGACTGGTATCTTTGCGCTAAGATATCATGGGGTATTATGATACCGCATCTGCCACCTGTCCATTAGCATATAAAGATATATGTATATCTACATTAGACAAGGTTAATACTACCTAGGGTAGTGTAAGCGAGGGCTTACGTGTAAGCGATGGCTAACGTAAGCCAGCTGTTTATTAGCATATAAAGATGTAGATATATATGCATTAGCATACACTAATGGACAGGTGGCTATGTGCCTAGAGCATAGGGCCTAGGTCTGGGTATGTGTGTGGCGTATGGCCTAGGCGGGTGAGCTGGTTGCCGAGGGCCGAGGTCGAGGAGACAGGTTTTCTAGGAGGATGGTGTACGGGTGGGGCAAACCCTGCCCTAAACCCATGTTTCGACAACCTAATCATTACGGATCCGTAACGACTTGTATGTCACTGATGCATACCTAGCATCTAGGCTATGCATACAGCACATAGCACAGCCACCCTAGATCCGCATAGCTAAACCACCCAGCCATGCATTTAACACCTACATCATAGACACATAGCAACATGACCAAGCTATGCATAATGCATACCTCCACACACAGCTATGCATAAACCGTTATATCCGCCCATGTATAACGCTAGACGCACAAAGGCCCTAGACCATTACAGCCTAGGGCCTAATCATGCCATCTATTTACCAAACCCGCGATCATACTCGGTATGTCGTATACCAGGCGGATAGGGGTTCTTATAGCTGTATCGGAGAATCGAGTGGGCTTCACCCAAGCGGTAAGCTTTCTCGGTCTCTGTGGTGTGTTTATTCCACCACCGTTTACCTTTGCGGCTGTCTACTGCATCCGGTACTTCTTCGATTTCGTACATGTCATGCCTCCTCTGGTGTGATAAGATTGATGATGTATTTGTGCCCATGCTGTCCCTGGTGTTCTTCTTCGTCATAATAGCCGACAGCCGGCAGCGATCCCATCGGCCATCGCCTATGGATCTCAACATATACCTTTTAACAGCGATGTATAGCCCCAGCTGTAAAATACCATACTAAAAATCAGAGATAAACGAAAATCTAATCCGCAGCCATACCCTTTACATCCCCCGGCCCATGCGATACAATCCGCACCTGGCCTATTCCCATTCCGGACAATGTTGCGCCGCACCATCGCAATGCCGCATCGCACGCGGTATCCCGCGACGCACCATGCCACCCCTCTTGGGTGGCCTAGAACACGAGGATCTTACTTCCAAAACCCCTCTTCGACAACCACTCTGGCCCACACAATCCGGATGTAGTTGTCCATGATATTCGCGGTCGCATTTGTGGATTGCCCTTTGTCGCGGCAGAGGTCCAATAGTCTCTTAGTCCTTGCGACCTTACATTTGGCTATCGCGTCGTCCATGTCCGCTACGCGTCCGTTTTCGGCTTCCGTACGCACGGACTCTGCCCAATCCCGTATCGATACATAGACCTGATACTCGGCCGCATACATAAAGTACTGCTCGGACCATTTAAGCGCATGGACCATGTCGTTGTCCAACCCCTGGCGAAATTCATCGATGGCTTCCAGCGACCGACCAATATGCCAGTTGCAACGACGAATGATATCCGTGATCATGACAGTCATAGCCTTATCCCTTTTCCCGATCCGACGATTGCCAATCAACCGCCTATGCCCTCACCATACATCATCCTCTGATGATGTAAACCCCTCTGTTAGAGAAATCGTCTTTTTCCTGACGATTTATCTGACAAAAATCTAGTGACAATCGATCCTAATAGTTGACTTCGTAAAGCCTGACACCCTCGGCCTTACGCGAGCGCAGCAGTCCGGCTCGGACCATGGCCGACAGGATCTTCTTAAGGTCGTCACCGGTGCCTTGATTTTGGATACCCACAATAGCGCCACCAATCTCCATGATACGATCCGGGGTCATGGCGTAAGAATAGCAGGCACGGAATGCCGCCTTGATGATTGTATCTGATGTACGATCCCTGTCCGGGACCGGAGCCATAAGAACCCGCGTCCGCGCCTCGGCTTCCGTTACTTCGATCAATACCATCGTCGTCTCTCCTATCGAGCAAAATAACCATAGTTCGAATTACCGCGCTCATCCGTGCGGATCTCGAACACAAATCCTTCCGGCGCGGCATCCGACAAAATATCGCCGAGTTCATCTTGGTGCATTTCCCGGATATCTTCTTCGCTAAACAAGCCTTTAAGCTGTTTTGCGTCGGATTCCTTCATACGGAGCCGGAGTTCCTTGCGCATTGCGCCGGTCCCATCATAATGATTGGGGTTGCCGAAAGTGATAAATCCGATTTTCCCGAAGTCCCGCATAGCTATCTCCTTTGCCAATCAACCTATGCCCTGAGTATTGCATCCCTTCTGATGGATGTAAACCCCCTGTGGCATATAAATCGACAGACCATTGTCGATTTATGTGACAAAAAGAAAAGCCCGCATCAAGCGGGCCTATCTTCCAGTATACAAAAGAATTTCCTGTGTAAAGGTTCGTTCTTGTTAAAAGCCTCGCGCTTACGAAGCACCTCTTCCCAAGAATAGGTAAAGGCTTCACGATAATCCCGCGACAGCCAATACTCGCCCGCTCGCCCTGTATAGTAGAAACCATCCAGAGTCTTCAGAACATACATCTCTGTCCCCTATTACACTATCTCGAATTTCATCGTATCGGACAACAAAGTTTCATGCGTTACATGAGTACAAGAGCGAAATCCAACCTTAACCGGGATAGAAAACTCATCCGGCCTAGTCTTCCAGGTCTTTGTCTTGCCATTGCGTTTGACCATCCAAAGCTTGCCGCTCGTCATGCGGAACTTTACATTTCCAGAATCAAGAGCAGTTTCAAATTCGATGCGCGTCATTTCCGTAATCCCTTCGTTGCCGATCAATCCGACCGTACACTCACTGTTACATGTCTTCTGATAGATGTAAACCCCAAATCGACAGCCCGACAAACTATTTTTCAGACAAGGCCGCATACAAACACCCCCCCGACCCCGCTTCGGTAGACCGGGGGATAACAGCTTCGCCATCTGTCTCATAGAGTATAGCGCCTGTATCGCTATCCACAGCCTCCAGCCGCGTATAGAAACACCCTTTGCGCTGGTCTACCCATTCGCGAATAGATTCTATGGGCCATGTATAGGGGCAGAGATCATTTACCTCCGACTCCGCCCCTATATATCCAAGGAGTACAATCATCACGACAGCTTAATAAACTGCTGCTTGCTGTCGTAATCGAGATCCGAGAGGATTTCGCGGCGCGACCCCAAACCCTGCTCGGTGCAGATCCGCATAAAATCATCGGACGTAGCACACTCCGGCAGGCGATAGATCTCATAACGGATCCGGGTCGCCGACTTCTCGCGCTTCGGATTGGCCTCGCGGACCAGAGTAAGCTTCTTGCCCAGCAATCCCGACTTCCGACCACGCTTGGTTGTGACGACGTCAGTTGGGGCAACCTTTGCTTCTTCGGCCGGCACCACCGAGCCCACCGACTCATCGAGCTTTTCCTCGTCCATCGCATCGATCGGACGGATATCGTATTCGACTGGTTCTTCGCCTTCTACCGAGCAAACGAAGATCTCTTCGCTGCGCTTAGTAAGCAAATCGCCCAGCTTACGGACCCCCGTTGCCTTATCCTTAAACTTGTTTACCGACTTTTCGGCGACCAGATTATAAAGGGAGGCAAGCGTGTTAAGCGAGAGAGTGTTAAGATCGATCATTGCCGTTTCTCCTTTTGGCGTTTCGATGATCAGAAGGTAGCTCGTCCTTCTGATAATGTAAACCCAGCTGGTGACGATTTCTCTCAACTCATTGATATCACTGATGAATAACAACTAATTCTACCAGATAACGCTATATCGATCCGGCGCAGTTATATGTATGCTCATGGTCGGCGCATATCCTCCCAGATAGCCGCTATTCCTACGGCCCCTGTCTACCCTCTTTTCGGCAGGGGCCGCCCATCCTTCTCATTGATCATCCACCTACCACCATCCCGGTCTCCGTCGACCCACCCAGTTCGATATTCTCCTGGCCACAGACCACGAGAATATTGTCTCTTCAAATGGCGTTCTGTCCACTTGTCTCTTCAGGGACAGGCGGACAGAATTAACAAGACGTCTCTTCAGTTACCACTGCTCCACTTCTCCGGCTTAATCGGCTTGTCGATCCCCTTGTATCGAGCCAGGAGCTCTGCTTTGAGCTTTTGATCACCAATCGCTTGGAAAGCCCTGCGCAAATCTCTTTCTCGGATATCAATATCCGAATGCAGTTTGTGTAGACCCTCCACAGCATGTTGAAGAGACCGAACATGATAGCGTCTCTCAGCCATATACATAGACTCGGCCTCTTGTGCTCTGCGGTGGAACTTATCGGCCCTCCGCTTGTGCACTATCATCAACTCTTCCGTAGCGTCCAGTTGCTCTTCTAGACCTCGCATCCCCCGGATAGCCTGGTCCGCTCGCTCCATCAAGACGATGCGACTCTGCAACCAGAAAGGTGCCGTCTGCCAGAAGAACTGCCTAATTATCTGCATAGCCCAAATCCTGTGTTCGAGGAATATTATAACCGAGTTGAGCGCATCTTTCTCGAGCTTCTGACACTGAATTGTCCCAAGAATTCATTCCTGACAAATAGTAAGCCTGACCCATTAGGAAATCTGACTGTTCATATTTATCGTGACAAATGATCCCTTTCACCTTAATCCTGACAATTGGTCTAAACTGGAGGATTTTAATGCGATGAGTGAATTTGTCATCTTTACGGAAGGGTGGAGTATCGGGATCATACTGCCGAATGATCCATCGCGTCTTGCCACCACCTCGGACAAATCGCATATTCAGGCAGTTTAACTCGGTCTTCCATAGCTTCCCTTTGGTCGTCCCAGTAGGATACGACGTACTATAGTTAGAAAGTTGCCTGAACTCCTCCAACGTCACAACCCGACCCGGCAGCGCGGCCACAAAGGCATCTAGCGCCTTCTGTTCCCTCTTTACATATTTTTTATCTTCTTGTTCTTTGCGGCGATCTGCCTCTATTTCGTGACGACCATAATGATCACCCATCAACCCAGCTCCATCTCTCCACATACATTACCACCGATCGGAGCCTTGGCCCTCAGTCGCTCAATCTGAGCAATCCGAGCCTCCGCCCGCTCACGCATTTCGGTATCACCAGTCTCGATGGCGCGGGCGATACGTTGCATACTGGTAAAGACCACTGGCCCGTACTTGTCCGTCAAAATAGCACCATACTTGAGGGCCAGAGCCTTCTTTGACAGAGCGATGTCGAAGTGGACCCATCCCACATCCTTGGCCTTCCCTATAGACGTCGGGTGCCCTTGCACCCACTTGCTATCGACGCCGATCTTTTTGACCATGTCAAAAAGTTCAGCCTCGGTATCCGCCCACAGATGACACATCTTCATCCGACCGAAGTTGTGGACCACATCGTCGACATAGACACTCACCGTACGAACTCCCCTATCATAATCCCACAGCTTATCCCTATCCAGAACCAAAACCACCAACTCATTCTTCAGCCCTCTTATCCTTCTTAGGAACGGTGATCGAGACCCCCTGCGACCACTCGCCTTTTTCACCAGTAGTCTGAACACCTCGCACTCGAACATTGTGCGTTTTACCGGGTGACCCACCAACATCAAGTTCAGTCCTATCTGCAGACACCCGCATATAAGTATCTGTCCCCCCGTTCCCGTACAGAGTATCGTTGCCGGCCTTGCCATACAGAATGTCGATACCACCATTACCGGTGAGGGTATTGCTAATGCTATTGCCGTCCAGTGTATCCGCACCAGAGCCACCAATCGCATTCTCAATCATCGAGGCTGTATTGCCACCGAACAGCAAGGCGTTATAGATATTGCCGGCAGCCTTGCGTCCGTCTCCGAGGTTAGCCAGTTGGCTATCATCAAAGGCAGAGCTCTTGCCGGGGGAGAGGTCCACTGTAACGCCTGTGGTGTAAGCTGAGAGGTCATAGGTGTCGATACCACCTCCATCCCAGATCGTGGCGAAAATCTTGCTGCCTGCGCCATCGACCCAGACCGAGCCATTGACCAGCGTATCGCCGCTCACCCCATCCCAGGCGTAGGTGGTGTTGCCCGAGTTGGTGGTATAGTCTGCTCCATACATATACTGGAGCGTATAGATGTCGTTCATCATGTAAGTCTGGGCGAAAGAGTTCGCACCGACCTCATTCCACGAGCCGTACTCAATGTTAGAGCCCACCTGTCGGGTGTAGCCACGGTACGACATTACAGTGTATTCGAAACCGTCGTACTTGAGCCCCAGAGTGTCATAGATGGTGGCTGTACCATGTGTGGTGGCCCAAGGATGGTCTAGGCCCATGGAGTGAGCAATCTCATGCATCTGGACCAGGTGTGCAGCATTGCCGGCCTGTGGGGTCGAGTACCCTGCTTGGGTGTTGCTGATCCAGACGTCGCCGCCTGTTATTTCGTTGGGGAAGGCGTGATACATCCAACCCAGCATTGTCCCCCCCGGCCCCCGAGTTCGCCATGCGGATATTGGCTGTGGCGTCCGAGCCAAGGGTAAAGCCGACATTCGTGAACCCAGCGATATTGGACAGCGCCGCTAGAGACACAGCCTTCTGCGCTGCGTTAAAAGCGGCGAAGTTGTTGGGTTCGTCGTAGGGGCTCAAGATATTGTAGTTGGTGGGGTCGTAGTCTGCCCCTGCATCGGGGAAGGCGTAGGTGATCGTCGTTGGCCCCCAAGCGACCCGCGCGGACATACCGTCCACAATGGCGTCACCTGTCGTGATATCGAAGATGCGAGTGTTGTTTGGATCACCAGACATTTCTATTCCTTTCTGAGTTGGTCAACAAACCTTTGCCATAGACCTGTATCGACAATAAACTTGTCGCGAGAGGCCAGAAGTTGTTTTAGGTGAACAACATCATTCGTGTGATGGCTTTGCGAGTTCTGAGGTTGATGTCCAAAATTGTTGCTCCATGGTGCTTTCGTCTTTTGAGGTTGATGACAGTCACTCAGCATTCCCTTGCTCCAACGGTAGTCCGCCCGATCCGAGTAGCGGATCAAAGCTCGGAGCGGATCGGGCGGACGGGCTATTTTCTCTGATCGCCGCACTGATGTCGGACTCGACCGTGCTCGCGCATGGGATCAGCTCATCGAAGGGCTCAAGTGCCGCTTCAAGTGCTCCGTCGTGGTCACCCCCATCATCGAGGACTGCACGGCTGGCGCTGACCAGATTAGCCACCGCCACGATCAAAGCGGCACGCATCTACTCAATTGCGTATTTTTTGATCTCAGAATCCATACGATCGAACTGTGGTGCGTGAGCTCGACATGCGGCCAGTAGAATGTCGTTCATTATGGATTCTTCCTCCCTCAATCTGGTATCACCGGCTTCAAGCCGTATTCTTTGAGAGCGGCGGAATAGCTCTCGGCGGTGTGAGCGTGTCTGTTTATGGAGTCGGTGGGCGATATCCCGCCGACAACGTCCCGTCTGACCCGCTCCAACGTTTCCTCGGTTTCTCTCTTTGCTCGTTCCATGTAGTTCATCGCAGTGGTTCCTCTGTAGTTTTCGGGTAGGCAGCATCTCGGATCTCTTCAACCGTGGCCAACTCCACCCAAGCGCCGTTCACAAGAGCGTCGATCGTGTCATTTGGGCCCATGTCATCGATCAGGTCTGCCATTCTCCGAAGAAGCTTTGAAGCCGATGCCCCGGCCATCTGCTCTGTTTTGTATTGGAGAGGCCGCAAATTACGGACAGAACATTCAGGTACGCACGGCATGGAGAAACTAATCTGGGGGGCACCCCAATTAGAGTACTCTCCGGTTTCACGGTTTCGGGCGCGAGCCAGTTCAAACACCCACGCCACCGCTTCTGCCGCCTCACCATTCCCCGGTGCGGGGGAGATCGCGGAAAGGATACGAGTTTCGTAATCGGCTTGGGCGGCGGCTTTGGCTTCGGCCATTGTTTCGTGCGGACCTGACACGAATTTGCCAAATCCGACAGCCCGCTCGGCGTAGTACCCACGCTTGTATTCAGGGAAGCCCCAATCAGAGCCATCGGAACAAAAATGCACTCGATAGCGGAGATCGTCTGACACGATAGACTTGGACCAATGCCCTTCCCACTCCAGATCGCGCACCTTCACCGTTCCCGCCCCTATGGCATTGGGGGAGGCGGAGAGGGCGGCGACCACAGCAACGGCGTGATGCGTCTTCATCGTGGCGACCATCTCCTTGCCGCGGTAGACCCATGCATAGTTGGCTTCGCCTTCCGGGCCGTACTGGATTGCATAGTGCCACGTGTCAGCTACCGTCACGGGCTTCGCCGCGCTGTCGTGGGGGTGGGTGGTCATAGCAAATCCCTCCCCGCCAGATCGCAACGGCGAAGTTCTGTGATCCCCTCGCGTGCCTTGAATTCCTTGGCGGTTACATCATGCCAGTCACTGACGACGGGGACGCCATCTGCAACGTAGACATATCCAGCGTAGATAGGGTAATCGTCCGGCAGGACTGGCTCGTTCAGCGGTCTCGCATGTTTCGCGCTCATGACGTGGCTCCTGAGAGGGTGGTGAGAAAATCCTTGGCCGCACGATGCGCGTTGTCTGCCGCATAGCTGCCGTGATCTATGGGGCTATGACCGCAATCCATCGGGTTGGAGTGCCGCGCCATGTCCTCACCGCAGCAGCACGACCCATCGGTGACCGAGCAATGCTCTACGATGGCGCAGAAGCCTTCGATGTGCTCCCGCGCTTCCTCCAGCGCCTTCTCCGCCCGCTGTAGGCGTTCGATGAGTGCCACGACGGTTGCTTCGGAATAGAGTGGCTCGCATGCACTGACCGCACCTCGCCATTCCCGCGGGTCGCCATGGTCATACTGCCAATTGGCGTTATAACCGTTGCCATCCATGTAGCGCCAAGCGACCGCGTTTTCACGCAACTCGTCCATCTTCGTTTCCATGATCTTCTCCGACTTCTTGATAACGATGATATAGCATCAATTATCAGCACTGACTACTCTCCGACTTCAACAAGTCCTCCACCTCGTCGATAGAGGGCACCTTACCATCCGAGTTCGGATTAGACAGCTTTAGAGCGTTGTACAGATCCGTCATCCGCTTGGGGTCAACAAAATGCATCGACAGTCTTAGACAATCTTGGAAGGCTCTAATAACCAAGGAATCTGAATGGAGGTTGAAGGTAGGAGCGAGCTTCTCCTTAACCATTGCCATGGTGCGGTCCTCAATCGCTTTGATCGCGAATAAGATGGCTCGCTCTTTTTCCTTGGCAAATCCCTCCAGTCGCTCTCCGGCCTCCGCCTTACGCAACCGAGCATTTTCCATCCGCAATCGATCATTCTCCCGCTGGAGCTTGTCGATAATCGCCTGCATCTTAATTGGGTTGTTCATTATGGAATACCTCTTTTGTCATAGCTCCCAAATAAGAGACAGATAGTAGAGCCATCGTTTCACCGACAGGAAAACCCTCAATAGCAAAAGCAGCTTTTTCTGCAGTTTCAAGTCCAGATTTGGTTATATAGTTTTCCTCAAATCCAATGATTACGTTGGTAAAGCCTCGGCTAAAGGTGTAACTGAATACATAGTAATGGAGTATCATCCCACCAGCCTCAATTGTTGATACTCGGCCGGAGCGACGACGGTGACGAATCCCTTCTTCTCGTCATATCGAAAATCGGCTCGAGTAATCTCGGTATTTAGGATATTCCACGTCACACTCTTGCCAATAACATATTGGTCGAAGTGTTTGTGAGCCACGGACCCTGGCTTCTTGGGATTAGGTGTTGTAGACACCACAATCCGGTTATCGACAGCCGCTTTAAAGGATCGGAACTTCTTTTGATATTCCCTAGCGACTCCAAAGGGAGTAAGAGGGTTAATCCCCCGGTATCCCCCGCGCGGCGTAATGATCGGACGATTGCGGTCGTCCAATATCTCCATCCCTGTCTCCCCCCGAGCACATATGTAAACCGGCTTGGCGATTAGTTTTTCCATCACCGTATAGGCCATATGTGAGCCATCTCCAGCCGCCGCAAGTACGAGCATATCGTAAGGGCATGACTGCAGGAAGTCCAGTATAATGGGAAAAGGTAGCGGGTTAGCCGGGGGGGATTTCTTTAGGAGGCCTTTCTTGTTGGCTATCTTCCACAGGTAAATGGCCTCGTTGTGGTTCAGCTCGTTGAGGTAGTTGTCCATGATTAACCCCTCGTATAAGCATCCCCACCTTTAACGTATCGTTCTAGATCGAAGAACAGCTTCTCCAACCGTTCTACCCTCTGCCTTGTTGTGAGACCCTCGACAGGGATAGCACTGGGCGTATCATCATAGACAGGTAGGTCATCTGTGACCGCAGCGGGCATAGGCGGCACATCCCGCATGGGTTGACGCAAGATATGATTTTGAAGAGCATGAATGGCGCGTACAAGGGTTGTTATATTACAGAAAGTAGCTTGATCCGCAATTGCCATGGCAGTTTCAAATGCCATCGGTGTCTTCAAAGCTTCCCAAGAAATCTTGGAGTCATCCGTTGTCAGGGAATCAAAACTGTAATAAGTCCGTAGGGTGATATTCTCACCCACCCGTTTCTCGACCTCCATGGAGGAGAGCCGATGACCATGATTCCCTAGAATCATATCTTCTCGTTCGAGGGTGGGAGCCATTGTAACGTTCGCGTCGGGATTATGATCAGTCATTGTGGTCCTCCTAACGACCTGCCAAATAGACAATCGCGCCTATGATTGTGAGTGCTGAGATATAGAGTGTGAGATAGAAAAAGAACGCTAGCATTCGATAAGCCATTTGACACCCTCGGGATAGGTTTGAGCAACACCATATACTGTCCGGCTGAAGGAGTAAATCCCCATCACTCATCGAAAATGCTATCTATTTTCCAATAATAAACCCAGTTATACAAATACTCCAGATGCTAACGGGGTTTACTAGCTGTGCCGCTTCCTGCTCGCTTTGATATGCCCGTCTGGGCTGGTAATACTTTCCGTCGTATATTCGTGTTTAAGGATGGTGCTGGTGATCCTCTGGACATTAGCGGATCGAAACTCGTTTTTCGATGTTCTTCAGCTACTGGTGTCATTCGTAAGGATACAGACGACGGCACTGGATTTACAATAACGGATGCAGTTAACGGTACTGCAGAGCTGATTCTCGAAGTGGAAGATACCCGAAGCCTTCCCGCAGGTGAAGTTCGTTATGAAATCGAACTCTGGAGTGGGACTGAACAGCTTTCCCTACTCTTTGGTGTACTCAACGTAACCGTGTGGGTGAATGATGACGTCGACCCCTGAGATTATCGAAATTGTCGTTCCCAGCCCGGACGATGCGCCTGAGATTGTTGAAGTTCAAGTCCCCGGTCCTCCGGGCGCTGGCACAGCGGAAGCTCTGGCTGCAGCCGAGGAAGCTGAAGCTTCGGCCTTAGCAGCTGCGGGATCGGCCACTGCTGCGGCGACTTCGGCGACTAACTCGAATAATTCAGCTATCGCTTCGGCCGGATCGGCAGACGATGCGGATGCTGCTAAAGTAGCAGCCGAAGCTGCTCGAGACATCTCTATTGCCAAAGCCGGTATAGCCACAACCAAGGCCGGAGAAGCGGATGCTTCCGCCCTCGCAGCCACAAATGCTGCCGGGGATGCCGAAGACGCTCGGGACGATGCGACAACCCAAGCTGGTATCGCAACAACCAAGGCCGGGGAGGCAGATGATTCTGCTGTAGCTGCTGCTGCTTCTCAGATAGCGGCTGCGGCCAGCGCTGCTTCCGCCTCTACAGATGCGGATCGTGCCGAGGCAGCTGCGGATGCTGCGGAAGAGGCCTTGGGCTTCGATCCCAACGACTACCTGCTCAAAGCCACTTATGATCCAGAAGGCGATGGTGTTGTAGCCGAAGCTGCATCTGTGCCTTGGGCCGGTATCACGGACAAGCCAGATTTCGGCACAGCATCAGAGCTCGATGCAGGTACTGCCCCCGGCAACGTGCCTGTACTGGATGTCTCTGGACTTCTTGATGCTGCGGTCCTACCACCTATTGCAATTACGGACACCCATGTTGTTGCGGATCAAACCGCAATGCTGGCCCTAACAGCACAGAAGGGTGATGTCGCTGTCCGGACAGATCTGAATAAGACGTTTGTCCTCGCTACCAATTCGCCTTCTACCCTTGCGGACTGGAAGGAGATGCTCACCCCCACGGACCTCGTCCTGTCCGTCGCGGGACTGACGGGAGCGATCTCGGCAGCGGCCCTCAAGGTAGCTCTGAACTTCCCAGCCGGGGACGTGGTGGGCACCACAGACACCCAGACCCTGACCAACAAGACTTACACCGGGGGCACTCTAGGCGGTACGTTTGGCGGGGCTTTTACAACAACGGGCCTTATCACGGCCTCTCGTGCTGCTGCGGGCGTGTCTTCTGACTACGTTCTTTTGCAGCCTTCAGACTACAACACCTCAAAGCCAAGGTTCTATCTAAAATCTGATAGCGGTGGCAATGACAAGTGGTCTTTGGGCCTGTGGGATGGTGTCAACAACAACGGCACAATCAATGTCCTAGTTTCCAGTCTGACGTGGAACAGTGTTCCTCTCGTGGGGACCACTCTTACTCAAACCCTTACGAACAAGACTTACAGCGGCGGGACGTTCTCGGGGCAGTTCGGTGGCATCCTCGATATCCGTTCTGGGAATGCTACTACGCTGGGCACTTTCCTGGCCCTCACCCCCACGGATCATGGCACAGGCAAGCCCCAGTTCTATATCCAGAAATCAGCCACGGCAGCAGCGTGGACTATGGGACTGTGGGACAACACCAATTCTAATGGCACCATAGACATCCTTGTTCAGAACCTGACTTGGAATAGCTCCCCCATCGTTAATCTGGCAAATGTACAGACGCTTTCCAACAAGACCCTTGTAAACCCAATCGTCAGTGGCACCCTCTACGTCACAAACGCGGGTAACGCCCATATCGAGATTGGTCGCACTGACGGTGTTGCCTCCAGTTCTCTGATCGACTTCCATTCTGGTGCAACTGCCGTCGATTTCGATGCTCGTATCATAGCGACTGGCGGTACCGGCTCTAACGCCGGGGGCACACTTAATATGCAGGCAACTGCCCTACAGTGGAATGGCAACTCCCTTGTCTCTACATCGTCGGGCAACCAGACAATCGCGGGAAACAAGAGCTTCACAGGGGCGACCTCCTTCACTGCCGGTATCACCATTGAGGGCACCTACCCTCAGACTTGGTATAAGATCGGCGGCGCAGGTGCAGTCAAGAACTGGTGGACCTATGCCGATGGTGATTCATTCCTGATCCTGAATGACACCAATGGAGACAACACTTGGGAAGGCGTACCATGGCCGTTCCAGCTTAATACCTCCGAGGGCTACGTCTACGGCTCCAAGATCATGACGGTGGGCAGTAACGACACCATTACCGGAACGAAGACGTTCGCCGGTGGCGTCGTTATTCAGTCGAGTGTACCGCAGATCAACCTCGTTGATACCGATGTCGCAGCGATTGGTCGTAACTGGTATATCCACCTAAACGGGGATAACTTCTGGGTTCTTCGCGACAGCGATGGCGTCGGCGGCTATGACACATACCCTCTGCGTCTCGATGGTGCCGGGGGTGTGGGCTATATTTTCAATAGCCAAATTGCCACTTGGGACAACACCATGACATTCGTCAACAAGACGATATCTGGTGTCACCCTTACCAATGGTTATACCGAAGAGTTCGCTGCCCTTAACTCTGGTACTAACGTCGCCATAGCTCTTAGCAACGGCACTGTTCAAACCATTACCCTCACAGGTAACTGGAACCCATCGTCTTGGCCAACTGCTTTTGCGGGTATGGCCTTCACACTGTTCATTAAGCAGGATGGTACTGGAGGTCGAACAATCACTTGGCCTTCTTCGGTAAAGTGGCCGGGGGGTGTAGCTCCTACAATTACTTCAACGGCGAATAAAGTGGACAAGATCACCTTCCAATGCCCAGATGGCACGAACTGGTTCGCAGTCGTCAACGGTCAGAATTATCTGTAAGGAGTTACCATGCCTCTCATTCAAGAAGGCGGTGCAACAGAGGCCCCCGATGCGGGGCCTTTCGTCGAGGATCATTTCGCGACCACGACATGGATTGCCGATGGCACCAATCAAGCCATTGTCAACAACATCAATATGGCAGCGGGGAGCCTGCTGATCACCAGACGCTATGACGCAACGCCCCAAAGCTGGAGGTGGGCGCACTCGTCATCTATCAATTCTTTTCTGGTATCTGACAGTCAAGCTGCTCTGAGTTCCGCTACTCATTTGACGTCCTACGATGCAAGTGGTTTTACGACCACGTCGGGGGCCTTTTCCGCAGGGGCTTTTATATCCCACGCTTTCTTAGAAGCCCCAGGCTTCATGCAGCGGGTGACCTATACGGGGAATGGCTCAGCCAGGCAGATATCTCATTCGCTTGGCGTCCCCCCCGCTTTCATCATCATCAAATGCACCAGCGCTACCTACAGCTGGGTTCTGTGGAGCCGGAACATCGCCTATCCCGGTCTCAGTTGGTACGGCTTTAATGGCAGCAATCGCAATGACAGCAGCAATCTTTGGGGCACAGCAAACATATACACGTCACCGGCCAACGCCTCTTATTTTAATGTCGGGACGTCTGACGAAACCAATCTGTCTGGGGCATCTTTCGTTGCTTACATTTTTGCAGACCAAGGCTCGACGGGCTTCATCACGGCCAACTCCCTCAATACAGACAGTGGCGGTGCGGCGACAGTGTCCCTCGGATGGGAGCCCCAGTTCGTTATGTACAAAGAGCACAACATCGTGAACTGGCAAATCTGGGACATGTCGCAAAGAGCAACGCTCGCGAATGACTTTATGCTATCCCCCAATTCAACGTCCGGTCGCGCAAACTCGGTAGCTTCATACATCGTCCCGACAGCAGACGGTTTTAAGTTTCAGAATAGGTCTGGCAACACAGAGCAAACCTATCTTGCTGTTCGCAAGGGCCTTATGCGCAAGCCCACAGCGGGTAGTCAAATCCTTGGCATCAATTCTCGTACAGGGACAGGTGCTGCGGCCAACGTCGTGGGATGGGCACCCCACAATTCCGACATATATATCATTCGCCCAAGGACAGGTGCGGATACCGTTCTGGTCACCCGCGAGCAAGGGATGCAATCCCATCTTTACACGGATAGTTCGGCTGCTGCCGCGACATCCAGCGTTCGCGTTACCGATTTCTTGTCAACCGGGTTCTCTCTGGGAACCAGCAGTGACGTTAATCAGAACGCCACCGGGCATATTAGCTACGCCATCAAGAATGCTCGGGGCTTCTCCGATCTGGTTAAATACAAGGGCACAGGCGCTGCTCACACCGAAAAGCACAATCTAAACGCCGTCCCCAGGCTGATCATCGTCAAGAACCTTGTTGACGCCAGCACGAGTTGGATGGTTCAACTCGTTGGTTACCATGGCGGCTACATGACGCTGAATTCCACATCTGGCTACAATGTGGACAGCACCGTTTGGAACAACACGGCAGCCACTTTGACGGACTTCACACTCGGAACGACAGAGGTCAACACCTCGACCAAAGAGTATCAGGCGATGCTCTTCACCAACAGAACCGGCGTCTGCAAGATCGACGTCTACACTGGCAACGGCAGCACTCAAAACATCGACTGTGGCTTTGTATCGGGGGCACGGTTCGTCTTGATCAAGGCGGTAAGTGCGACAGGCAACTGGCTGTTCTTCGATACAACCCGAGGTATCATCTCGGGTAACGACCCATCGATGCACCTAAATGCAGCTGCTGCCGAAGTTACCGGCACCGATTACCTAGCACCCTATTCCCCAGGATTCGGTGTTAACAATTCGAGCTTTACCAACGCCAACGGTGTGGTCTACATGTATATGGCTATCGCTTAAAGGAGCCAACAACGATGCGAATCTATATCCCCGACACTGAAGAGATTCTATCCGTCGATGAGTTCATCGCTCGTAAGCGGGGGGAGGGTGTTAGCTTCCCTTCCGAAGGCTACACAGCCGCAACGTTCGACGGCCATGGTGGCTATCCGCTTATGGAAGGCCCCCAGCCCACCCCCCAAGCATGGCAGTCAGTCACTATCGACCGGGTGGAAGAGGACGAAGGTAACTACACCCTATTCTATAAGCTGGTCCCTACATTCGAAAATCAGACCGAAGAAGACAACTACGTACTGTCTTGGGAAGCGGAACGCCTAAGAGCCGCCACCCCTCAATCCATATCGGATCGACAGTTCTTTCACGCTCTTTGGAAACAGAATCATATAACGTTTGAAGAAGCGATGGCTGCCGTCCAAACCGGCACAATGCCGCAGACTATCGTGGACTTTCTAGCCATGTTGGACCAGTACGACCCCGAGGGTGCCAATGACGCTCGCGTACTACTGGCAGGAGCTACAACGTTCGACAGGGATCATTATCTGACCCCTGTCTTTGGCTCAATGTATAATCTCAACAATGATCAGATTGATGCTCTGTGGAGATTTGCGGCCTCGTTGTGATCACCAACGGAACAAGGCACCAAGACCTCGGCCGGTGATCTTACCGGCCAACCTTCTTAGAACTCGTTTAACAAGCGGCTTAGGGCTTTCATCCTCGGCCGCTTTTTGCACTGCCTGGATATCTCCCAGCACCTTGGCTGTCCCATAAAGCCAACCACGAATTTTATTCAGGGTTGGCATGATGGTGCCTATAATGGGCCGCAACATCTGCAGGCGAGATATAGCCGGTTAGCTTCCAAGGCTTGGTTTCCTTGCGGTCTTCCTGCTTTACACCTGGCAGATACGCTGGCTCAACGTAAGTATGGTCGTTCTCCCACCAGATACACAACTGCGAAGGGTGGTCGGGGGGTGTATCAATACTGATGGCCGAGGGATTCCCCCCGGCCTCGACGATCTTGATTTCTTCTTCGGTGAGATCACTCGCCACCAAACGCTGTGGCTCCTGGATGTCGCGGAACGTTGGAATTCCCATTGAATTCTCCTGGTTTAACTGCACCCACCATCTTATATCCATTGAACCCTAGATGAAAGCCAGGATATCTCAGATAAATGGCAGCAACCAGTTGTTTTCGGCGAAGTTCCTGAGCCATATGAGCTCGAATTTTGCGGAAGACTTTCATTTTTGGAACAGAGCCCTATCTTCCGGCGACATCTTGCTCAGCAAATGGGCCTTGCGCAATGCCTTCCGTTCACCATCCACGTCTTGGTGGTTGTAGACCTTTGCCGGCTGTGGTCGATATTCGGTCACATACAGTTCCCAATTCTTTGGGAATCCTTTGAAGGCAGTCTTCAGGTTTTCAGACATGAACGCTTCCGGCGACATGATGAAGTCGTTGACTTCCTCTTGCGTAAACAAGAGCTCTTTAACATCTTTGAAATTGGTCTGCATCGTTCGTTCGTACGTATGATCTCCATTCGGATCATCATCTTCGAAATATTCTTTCTGCCATTCATAAGTGGTCAATCCTGGAATAGGCCCACTCTTGGGAACCCGCTTAGGATAGTAGTTGATGGAATTGACACGGAGCATTACTGAGTAGAAAGATTCGTTATTGTTGATCATCGGTTCTCTCCATAGTTGGACCCTCCGCCCTAAGACGGAGGGTTGTTTCGGATTAAGCAGCAAGCTCAAGAAGAGCTTCCATCGTCCGCTGCTTGTTCTTGGCTTGATGGCCGAGCTGGGCAGCATAGAAGCGACCATCCGGGGTGGTGGTCTTTGCCATATGGTCTAGGGCATAGGTAACGCCGTTAAGCACAGACCACCCTGTCCGCCCTGCGACCGCACCGGGGGCCTTATCCATCGCCCACATGACGTTACGCATCGTGGGACCCCAGGCACTTTCGTCGGAGAAATCGTCAGATTCCTTCGACAGAAAAATGGGACCAAGCACGTCGGTGATCTTTTCCATATCCAGCTTCATCTTCTGGAGCGTCTTGGCGGCCTTTTCGAAGGCAGTGATCGACTCACGGCTAAGGCCCATCATCGCCTTGGCCTCTTCGGCGTTAAATTCGTTCAGGTGGTTGATATGGATCTCGCCAGGAGCGTATTTGCCGGCTGAACTCCGCAAAGCGAGAGCCATAGTGTTCGCGCAAACTACGCGGACCGACGTAGGCTTGGCGATGGTCGCCTTGCCGGACTCATGTGATCCGACCAGTAGCACGTAACCCTTAACAGCATCGCCTCCGGGAAGCACAAAACCTGTTTTGAGATTCGCGAGAGCCCAGACCTGACGACCGTTGCGCAAAGACCCAGCAGTTTCAAGAGTTGCATCCCCCGCCTCGGTCCAGTCCTTGAAGAAGTGCAGGATTTCGCGGTTCTGAACTGGCTTCCAACGGGGGGAAACGATATCATAGACCTTCTTGTCAGTCGCACGGCGGATGCAGACGTGGTCGGGAATGGCTTCTTCCTTGTTGTCACCCGTATAGATCGGAACGCGCTCGACTTCCCAGTTAAGGCCGGAGGCTTCCAGCATATCCTCGACAGTGATCTTGTCGTCAACTCGTACACCAAGACCATGCCAGGGCACTGAATGAGCAAATGCAAGAGATTCAATTTCATGTGACATTTTAGTTCTCCATCAGGCTTGATTGTCTTTACGATGAATCTATTCATTCATTCTCAGAATGTAAAGCCCTCTGTTTCTCTTTTCTCTCAGCCCAGCTCTTTTTCGCTCTTTCAGATTGTGCCGCTCTAGCTTCAGGAGTCCTCAAATGATTGAGCATTTTTTCACGATAGTCTGGATTCTCCCATTGTTTCTTTTTCAACTCTCGACTTTTATCCCCACCCTTCCCTTTTCTATTACCCCGCAGCATTCCTTGTCGGATAGCTTCTTTTTGTTCTTCACTCATTTTACGACCACTGAGAGCTTTGGATATTTTCTCACCAAATCCTTCAGGCTTCGGTTTTCTAGCTGCTTGCTTTTGTTCTTCAGTCCATTTTGAACCAAATCGGGATTTTTCTCCACCACCAGTAAAATTAACTAATCCATCTGTAGAACGTATCAATTCACATTCGAGATTCCGTGCATCCTTTTCTGATAAATTTTCACAAACAATTTCTATTGTTGGTGATAACCCCTGATCCTGTAATTGTTTTAAAATAAGACTGTATGCTCTATTTCTTCCTTGAAAGTATTGAGCACGATTTCCATGACCACTCCCAATATAGAAGACCTGCCCAGTGTCTGGTCGAATATGCTTATACACATAGAACATCTGAGTACTCCTTTAAGAATACTCTACTTCATGACTCCTTTAATGTAAACTCCGGACACAACTCTCGGATATCTCCATGCCGATAGTTAGCCCAGGGATCGTCGCGGTGTCCACCGGTCAACCGATAGAACGGGACTTGGTCCCATTGACCACGATTAACATGTTTGCACCCCCGGATCATATCCGGGTTGCCATCTGTAACATCCCTAAACACGAAGTAGTTAGGGGTCACAAGGCCTGCTGCTTCGGCTTCATCAAGCAGAGCCACCATTCGCTTCTGCCAGTCTTCTGGCATAGCCTCAAGAGCCATTCGGGGAATGACCAGGTACGGTGTGCGATAGAGTCGTTGTCCGAAGATGTCGGTCATGGAGCTATCCCTGTATCCCATTCGTAGCGACCACCTTGCTCGTATTCCTTGATGAAAGCTTCGTAGTCGTCACCAAGCAAGACTCGGATAGCTTGATCAATGGTCCACATCTTATGATGTGGACCATCAATAGGTCCATTTTCTACGAGAATGTCTCGGGCTTTCTCAATCTTTTCAGCGTCGGTCATCAGAAGGGCATCTCCACCGGCTCATAGTTATCGGCGCGGGAATTGTAGCTCGTAACGAGCTCTTCGGGTATCCAGGTTCCCGTTAAGATATAGTGGGTCAACTGCTCGGTTGCACCGCCCTTCTGCAACGCCGCGAGGCCTTCCACCATTGCCCGCGCCAAGGCCCATCGGCCTAGAGACAACAGGTCCGCATTAAGGATTATCTTATCGTCCGAGGCCACAGCCCTATACTGCTGCTTCGTCTTGAAATAGAAGCTGGATCGAGTAAAATCCGGGAACTTGGATTGAACAATCTTCATGGCTTCTTCGATCAAGTACAATTGGACCTGCGTGAAATCTTCCAGAATATATGGAGACATGTAGCCGGGGAGTGTGTCTTGGTAATGCTTGAATAAGTTGTGCGCTCCGTTGACCAATCGCTTTTCGATCATCTTGCGTTCGGCGACTTCTAGGAACTCGGGCGAAGGCTTTTCGTGCTCGAGGTTAGAGTAGTTGAAGCTCTCCTCGAAGCATTTCTCTACGATTTCTCGATCTAGAACAGCGTTCAAGAAGTTCTTGTTATTGCACGATAGAATCGCCTTCATGATCGTCGTCGGCACCGCCCACGTGTACATCAGGGTACGGTCTTCGGTCAGCATCTCGTGGCCGGTGAGCGAATAGGTAAATTTTGAGGGCTTGGGCAGGTCATAAACCCGAATCCGCTTATAGTAGAGGTTGGGGCTGTCGACCATCGGATGCACCTCCACACCCTTGAGAGTGTACATCGGATCAGTGGTAAGGACGATCTCGTTGCGGTTTTCGTGGATGCGCTCGAGCTCCGCCCATTCGACTATAATCTTGGTCTTCTTGGCTTCACCGAGCTCTTCGGGCGAAGTCCCAGTCGGGACAATCTGCCGGATAGAACCGGCCTCGTCCTTGCAATTGGAGTAGAGCTCACGATAGAACATCCATGGCTTCCAGTTTAGGCCGAGCTGATCTGTAAAGCCGAGCTTCTTGCCGTTGAGGGTGACAATCTTGAAGCCCTTCCCTCGGATCATCTTATCCGACAGCCCGAATTCCATCCGCTTCTTGCCACGCCAAATACACACCTTCCCCCCGTTGCGGAGAATCCCTGCGATACTGTATTTTAGACCAGTACCGAACTGGCCGATGGGATTGTCGCCGAGTTTGGCGTTCACACCCATGGTGACGATGGCTTCTTCGGGGATCAGTCCGTCATTCTGGAAGATAAGCATCTTTGTTCCCTAAACTATGAGATTGTGGATGACCATCAGTAGTAGCACAGCCCACAGAAAGATAGTCAGATGTCTCATCACATGTCCTTCTCGGCTGGATCATCTTTCGGAGTATTGTAGATTTCCCAGTGTCCAGTTATCCGGTTGCGAACGTTGCCTACCAGTCCCCATTCCAGATCGGATCGAAGAGTGCCTGCACCCGTATCTCCAGAATGGTAGTTGACGAAAACAAAGTCTTTGTTCCAACGCTGGATAATACCAACTTCGCGGTCGCCTACTCTGGGAACATACGTAACCCACCGCCCTTCGTCGCCTGGTTTAGGGTCGATCATTTGTCACCTACATACAACACAGTTAGGGCCAAGGCCGCGAACATAGCCATTTCGCCAGATGACAAGGGAGGTTCGCCTAGATAGAAGTGGAGCGCAGTACTCCACAACCCGATGCCGACCCAAAATGCTCTTACAGCAGTCATATCGGAATGTGCTCCTTGTAGATGGATCGAGCGATAATCTCGTCCATCGAAATGGGTGTGTAGTTGGTCGCCTCGACCGTCACGTTAAAGCGGTTGCAGTACAACCCTTCCGGGTAATTGCCCGGGAGAGTTAACCCAACCGTTGATGGAAGCGGGTCGGCTGGATAACGGGAGAGGCCCGACGTCTCAATATACGGAATGGAGGGCCTCTCAAGCTGCTTCTGATGCGTATGGCAGTGCAGGTGGATCGACCCCCGGTAGCGACCGTCCCAGTCCTCCATCGGATAGTGGAATAGGATGAAGCGGTGGCCCTTGCGCTTGAGGTCATAGTAATTCTGGACATCGCGAACCCCTGCGTCGACGTCAAACCAACCTTTGCTGTCATCATGGTTGCCGAGGATGATTGTTTTGCGACCAGTTAGCTTAGACAGCCAATAGCCGGCAGAATTGGACGATGGACCATAGGCAATGTCGCCCAAGAGGAAGACCTCGTCGTTCGACTTGACGACCGAGTTCCAATTGTGCACCAGCACATCGTTCATCTCTTCAACCGAGTTGAAAGGTCGATTTGCCAAGCCAATAATGTTGGCATGATCGAAGTGTGTGCAGCCTGTAAAGAATACCTTGCTCATTGTTCGCCCTCCTTGGGCACTGGTATTTTACAACCAGAGTGGGGATGGTGAATGAACGGGGAGCCACAGTCGGCGCACACTCGATCCTCAGACTTAATCTCATCGCACCCATAAAAGGCGCAGCTAGAGTTATGTCCGCCGGTTCGCGCGAAGCCGCAGCAGGGCCAGAGGCCTTCATCCCGGACCGGGATTGGCTCCAACGCAACACCATCAAGGTTGAGATGATTATGTGTTGGATTATCGATCCGCAGTTTACCTTCGGAACCAGCCAAGATGAGTGCATGCTTGATAGCAACATACGCTTCCAATGGCACTCGAAGGATGACCAACGGCCAAGTCATACGCGAGCCTCCGACCGATAATAAGCGGCTTCGCGACCTAGGCCCCAGGATGCTGCCCCAAAGAACAGGGCAGCGAGGATGACTGCTGTTATGATCTTATTCATTTCCGACTCTCCGATTGACTATTCAGAGTGTACCTGTGAAGTCTGAATATGTAAAGCCGCTACTCAGTCTTCCATCCCATGAATTTCTGCAGAACTTGGCCCATCTTGGCGGCCACATTGCAATGAGCCTTGGTCCGGCCGTAAGTGGTCATATGTTCTCCGCCGCCCTCACCAACCTTACGAGCATAAATGACCACTTGATCATAGCCATAAGCATCCGCGATCTGCTTCGCGGCTTCGATCAGAATAGGTTTCATTCTATATCCTCCAGCACCTTGCTGTTCAGCAACGAGGTAAAGGTTGAGATATCTGTGGTCTTCGTGGCCGGGGGAATGGGTGTTAGGCGGACCAGCAACGTTTCCTTTATCACGTATCGAAATCTGCGACGACTCTGGATCTTGGCGGCCCTAACACACTTGGCCGTGTAGACCCACCCCGGTCCATCCAGGGTGCAAGGATGGCTGCATTTTCACGGGCCACGTATCCGATACAGATGTCGTCGGTGGTGGCAACCACGATGGCATTGGAGTCCACAGGATTGTCCGGTTCGCGCGTAGCGATTAACGGGTCGCCCGGTAGCAAAAGTCCGTGGGCGCGAATGCCCGGAGGCCCGAAGAACCCCGCTCCTCGGATCGTTGTCTCGATGGTGGGTGCCTTATTTTCCATAGTACAAACACGTCTTCTTGTGGCCGATGGCTGCAGCAATAAACTGATTTTCAGCACCTGTTCCTGGTTTAAGCCCACCACAAATATGACAAGCCGGGAATTTCGTACCGGGGCCTGTATCATGTGAAAAAGTGCCTGGCCCCATCCGGGTCGCTGTCCAACAATCGCTATCATCGAGCGAATTCATCCATGGTGACCACAATGAAAGATTGTCCTGAGATTTTAATCGAGCATAGTCCTCGAACTGTTCCTCGGTCAATGAAGCCCGCATTTCGCGGAAAGCGAAACGAACCTTGCTCAGAAAGATCTGTGTGGCCTCTTCGGCCTTGATGCTGTCTTCTTCAGTCATACCCTGTACTCCATGATATAGAATTTGGCCTGTTCCTTGGTGTATATCTTGCCGTCCCAGTCGTTCTGGATCGTGCCTTCGCAGGAATCGATAAGATCACAAAAAGCCTTTTTCTTCTCGTCGGTCATTACTTCGTGCATACCTCCAAGGCTCCAGGTCAACCCGCGACTGTCGATATCATCAACCATCTTCTTCATCGCTTCGGACTCGGCGTTGATCCGCTTGTAGGTGCCCCACTTCAACAACAGGTAATCGCTCATCCGACCAACTCCTCTGGGATCATATTGTGAGGAACATTGGCGATCATACGCTCGCCGTTTACAACGCCGCCGACATACAGGCAAATACGGGTCAGGGATCTATTGCCCGCAATTTCGGATTGCACTTCCGCCAGCCGCGAACGAACCGACTGCCCAGCTAGAGGGAAGAACTCCATCTCCTTCCATTCACCGGCAATTACTATGCGGGCCACGATCCGGTCGGCGAATTCAAAAGCCAGGAGTTCCCGAGGCGTATAGGTTGGAGCACGCCGCGCTTTGCCATTAGAGCGAAAACGGGTAGCATCCTGGATCTTGGTCATAATCAATTTCTCCGATGACGTTATCAGAGAGTATAGGCTTATTTTCAGCCGGAGTAAATTCAATTAGCAACTGCTCGGTGCGTATTTTTAACGAGAGCTCGAGTTGCCCATCAACGTACTGATAATGCAGGGTGACCGGGGGAGGAGACAAATGCCTCCGTCTCTGATTTTCATCCTTGTGGATGACCTCCAGGTGATCAGGATTGACACAGAGGCTAAACCGGCAGAGGTGCTCGCGGTGGTGGTCGTCCGGTAAAGCCACACCCTTGATCTGCTCACAGGCAAAACGATGAGCTCTTATGGAACCTTTTCTTTTATTCCAATAAAAGGTTCCATAGAACTTCTTATTCCCCCGGCCTCGGCTCCTGGCCCCTGTCCAGAAATGACACCCTGACGGCAGGATCTCCACGAAGGACATGAAGCGCTTGATTTCGGCCGGGGTGGCGGACAGGAGGGTCATGCTAACCTCTTAATCTGATCAACTTTCCAATCGATAATACGAATCAGAGTTATTTTACCGAGTTCAGCGTTGCCGAGTATTATAGCGAGTCGATCCCATTCATGCAGAAGAGCTATTCCAATTCTATATTCAACATTCTCGATATCTATAATTATCGAGTCTTGTCGGATAGCTATTATTTTGCACGTTATAGGTGCAAATCGCTGGGTCATTGCATGGTGTCCCGCTGTCCGCGCATTAGCTTGAGGATGTACTCGGCCATGGTGACTTCCCCGGTGGAATGGATGATGGTCCAAGGTATATCGAGGGTAATGACGTGGTCGTCCATGACGATACCGACCTTGACGACGTCTTTACCCCGAGCCTCCTTCAGCTTGGCTTCGAACTTGGGATCAATAATCTCACCGCGCTCGGCTGCGGCAAGCATCTTGGCGATTCCATTAGCCTGGGCCTTTAAGGCACTCAATGGTGAGTTCTTAGTTGTCATTTCACAGGCTCCGTTAAAACCCAACCCTTGCCTATTTCTCGGTCCATCTTCTTGGTTGGAGCTTTGAACTCCACTAGAGGTCTGTACATTTGACCGATACCTTGGTTGATCGGTTCTACAGAGAGATACCCCTCCTTCACTAGCTCGTCGAGAGCCGCTTGGGTGCGAGCAGTCGGTCGATTCTCTATGTTAAAGAATCGGAGTTGACCCTTCATGTTGAACATCCAGAAAATAGATCGACCTAGATACTGGGCGTCGAGAGATAGTTCAGTTAGCTTCTTCATTACGAACGATCTCCAGCCGATAACCGAGAGTATTGAGTACAGCCTCAAAACCACCTAGACGAGGATCTCTATCGTGCCAGCCCGAGAGTGTCGAATGGTTGATCCCAGCCCTTTCCGCGATATCATGCTGGGTCATGGGCGACTCGCGCACGAGCTCGTACATGACACCAATAAGCCCGCCCCGACGATAGGTGCGCATTTGCGCTCGGCTCTTGTTCTTGCGCGACTCTTCCGACCACTGGCCCATTATGGCAGATCCCCTTCCAATGTTATGGTGCCTTCTTCCACGAGATGAAGGAGGTATTTGCCACCGTGCTGGGAACAAAAATGCTTGGAGCCAATTCGATAACTGGATGAGTTCCTACACTTGGCAGGGTCCTTGCCCAACCTCCGCAGCTTCTCCGCCCGATACCTTAGATAGTGGGTGGCGTAAACCTCTTGGTCATGTTCCCAGTCACACTGAGGATTTGGAGGCTTTGGATCTGCAGGCTTTAGTCGAATGAAAGGCTCAGCCATCGGACTCCACCGAAGCATGATCTTCCTGTGTAAGGGGTGGCCTTGGATCCACGTAGCCATCGACCTTGCACTTCTGCCCCGGCAGCATCTTAGTTGGAGTGGTTTTCGGATATTTGATCCGGCAGTTGGGGCAATCCACTCCGAACTTCATTCGGAGCAGTCGCTTGTGCTCTTTCGCTGCTTTGAAATCATCCCAATCACCTGCCATTATCGTCTCCTATCCGCCCACTGCAGGGCATCACGAATTGTTGATACACGAGTTTCATCCCGGACATAGAATTGTCCATCCCTAAGAAATGTGCAGAAAGGAGTTCCCGCTCCTTTTCTATAGATAAACAGTTTGCCCTTAATGAATGAATAATGCAGATGAGGAAACTCTCTATTGAGGGTTTCCCGATGACCTTGGAGATACGTCGGAAGTGGACTTGCCATTATGTGAACTTTCCGATGGGGAATACAGTTAGAACATCGCCGCATTCTAGCGTAAGAGCTAGATCTGTAAAGGCGGTATTGAGCCCTGGCAATTTTCCACTGTTCTGCTTTAGCATGGCATAGTTCAGAGCCGCGAAATCCTGGGTCGTCGAATAGCGCTTCCAGGCCACGTCTTCCAACACACCTTCGCCCTCGGTGTAATACTTGCCCGACTCTTTATGCCAGACGCATTTAATCTTCATGCCGTCTCTCCTTGATAGCCATAATCCCATTCGTCGCAGAGGAAATCGATACATTCCTCCTCCCAATCGCACCACTCTTTATAAGTCTTTGGTGAAACGATCATGCCGCCTCGTGTAAAGGTGAATCCACGTCCGAGCAGATAGTTGATCGGCCCAGAGTCGCTTACGGGATCACCGAAATAATCCTGCATCTTGGCCCGGAGTTCGTCGGTTGCTTGCGGCATTATTTCATGAACTCCAAAGACTGAATAGGACACTGCCAGACGCACTGGTTAGTTTTCACACCCGCCAAATAGGTCTTGGCCTGTCGATAGGCGTCCTCGAAATCCGAAGCCTGGAAATGATTGACCTGGATCTCCTCTCCGCAAGCCTTGCGATAGAACTCCTGATCTTTCACCTCGACTTGATAGGGCCAGACCCTATAGGTTAGGCGATAGGTGCCATTCATTTCTTCGGCTCCACATACAAGGAGCCGCCCTCTTCGAATTCATAGCGGTCTGGAGCACATCCAGTATCGTACATGTGTTTCAGATAAACCGCTGTCTTTAGGCAGTCCTTTTCTGTCTCATACCAAGCAATTGTGCCGCCATGGTATGTTACCAACAACCAACCAAGAACAACCAGCCTTTGCATCATCGTCCCGTCTCCGAATTAACTATCAGCAGCTTACATCGATTTGCTGTGGATTACTAGTCATGACCAAAAAGCCTTCTGCATCTTCATTTTCTGCTTGGGATTTAACCAGAAGCGGTTTTGCATCAACGCATAGTCGTGGCAGACCAATCGACCCTCGAACATGCCGAAGTTCTTCATCCCAACATCACTGAAGACCGCAGGGATCTCGGCCGGCAGGTCTCGCACAGCCGGGGGCTTGGTCTTCGATTGGACCAGCATCAGCCCTCCAACCGTAAGACTGTGGACAGGCGCGAACCATCGCTCATAGGGCGTTCCCTTAACGCTGTTCCACGTCTGGTACTCTGCTATATTGGCGAACCAGCCCTTGGACATGTTCTCGATCTTAAGAACGAGATCCGGGTTGTGGCTCATCTCAAACACCTCACGCGAAACCCCCCGGCCAATGCGATAGCCAATTAAGGACTTGAGGATTTCGTCGGCCATCGCGAGGTCGAACAACTCATGAATCTGGGATATGGTCCAATCTGACTGCCCGATAGGTGGCTGTTGGGCGTAGGTCATATTCTATTACCCAATTCCATTTCGAGATCGAAACGAGTTGCTCTGAAATCATGGGCAACGTGCAAGATACCGCAGCCGCCCAAATCTTGCCAGGCCTTGATGTTAGAGGCAAAATCATCAATAAGAATATCCCCCGGTGCATGCATGAACAGGCCCTTGTGCCGCCCACCCATAACGGGAAGCACAGTTACATCTGCACCAAGATGCTCTCGGACCCATTCCCGTTTTTGCACAGCTGCGTTAACGTAGTTGGTTTTTGGACATGCTGTCAGGATAATCGGATGGTAATCTCGGACGTATGACCAAAACTCCAGAGCTCCTGGGCAAGGCGGCATATCGCGGAAATAGCTGGGATGAGCGTTAATCGTTGCCCACAGATCGTCGTTGGCCAAGCCCCTATGATCGCGGCCGAATGTCGCTGGGAAATGTGCGTCGAAATCTGCCAGGACTCCGTCGAGGTCGAGATATATGCGGGTCATATTGGCCCCTTTATTGGTGGTCGATGAGGTATGCAATCGAGGCAATCGCAGCGATGAGCGAAAACACCAGGTTGATAGACATAGAGATCACCAGAAGCACATAGACACGAAAGGTCCGCTTCTGCAGAGCCACCTGTGCCGGCTCCGTGACCTCCAATAATCGAGAGGCATACACCACCATACACGCAGTGATGATGGTGTTTAGGTCGGTGACTCCACGAGAATGCATCCGTTCGGCCTCGAGCAACGCTTCTTGAAGTGCAGTCTTAGGTGTCATTCTCGTCTTCCCAGTCATTAAAGAAATGGTTCAGAAACTTATCCAGGATCTGGAGTTCCTCAGATAAATTTGCAGGTCGGTCATCTTCTCCACCAATTGCAAAATCTCTTGCCTTATCAGTTCCCATCATCGTGAGAATCATATCAAGGTCAAGAAGTTGCTCCTTGGTGTAATTGACTGGAACTGAATAATTGTCATGACCCGCGCCAAAACCAGCGTCATGGCTTATACTTTCGAAAACAAGGAACAAAGCAGGGTGTGAATCCTGCGTCACAAGGTGCCAGCCCTCGGCTGGGTTGTGCATATTCAAAGTCCGTTCAGCATGTTCGGTGGCGCGTTCCATGTCGATCTCTCCGTTATGCCCTCAGAGTAACCCTATTCTGAGGGCATGTAAAGTCATGGAAGCTTCAGCTTCTTGTTGAGCTCATCGATTGGCAGTGCTGGCAATTGCACAGGTGCTTTAGCCGGAGGAATGAATGGACGGACCTCGGGCCAGGCTTCCAAGAGTTTCTCGATTGTGGTGAACCGACTGACAACGCCCTGAATCTCGAGCCGAAGCTGCAGGAATTTGGTGATAAAATCCTTCCGGAGATTCAGAAGTTGATCAGCCTTTTTATAGATGACTGTCCGAGGTTCGAATTGATGGATGCATCCATTGGCTTTATTATAGGGGAACGGTTGGAATATCTTCTCAGGAATCTTAAACCAATCATACAAAATATGGCTCTCTGAGTCTCGGATCTCGAAAGCACCGTTAAAATTTAATTCCCTGTAGGACTCGCCGAACTTTACCTGGAATCCTGAATTCTTTTTGCAAATACCTTCGGGCAACTCCCGAATAGATCTAGGAATCAACTCTAAATAGACCTCATGAGCTAAAGCTGCCCCAACAATACAAAGCCCATCGTACTCCTCTTGGAGTTTTCCAATCAAAACAGCCCGGAGGATCCTGCCGCGTGTATCATCTGTAAGACGCATGATCAATACCTTTCGAGTTCGGTGAATTTCTCGTTGTATTCTTCAACAGATCGGATCCAGAACTGCTTATGATCCACACCCATGTAGATCTGCACTTCATCCCCCGGACATATCGATAACTTGGCTTGGACGGTGGCTGGTATGAGATGCCGGTCGTAATCAACTACCGTGTATCGACCTCGGACTTTGATCAAAGAGACCTTGTCATAATCGAGCACTGGCTTGGTGCCTTGATAAATGGTCTCCTGATAACGATGATAAATCCCACCCTTGAAATGTTGGTCTCGGGCAATGGGTTGGGGTTCTGCCCAGCCGAGCAATCGTTTAAGCCATCTCATTCTTCGTCTCCCTGATGGTGGGTATATTGAAGAGCTTTCGACCATTTCCGACGACGCCAGACTTGGATAGCGTCTGGATCGATAATCTTCTTGTCGATAATCTCATCTAAAATGCCGAGAAAATCACCAATCTCTTTTTCTAGGAGATTTCTATTTGGCCAATTCTTATAATCAGCGTGAGAGCTATCCATACCATGCTGGAAAATCTTTTCCTTGATATGAATGATCTCTGCTGCTTCACCAGACAGCATTGTCAAAAGCTCGTGATCACGCGGTGACAGTTTGTGGAACATATCGGTCTCCATAAAAGGTGACCAACTGATAAAGCGTGACCGTCCGAAGGTAAAGCCTATGACAGGAAGAGTTCTTGGATCTCGGCCCAGTCCCAATTACGAGGACCATCGCGATAGAAGAGGACCGGGGGATTGTCTTTTAGGCCCATGGTTGCCACGGTTCTAAAGCCATCGGCGCGATATACCCATAATTCGTCGGCGACAATCCTGCGTGGCCCTGCGGCGCATTGCCGACGCACAGCTAAGAAAACCCTTCCCCCGGCCCGCGTGCGGCGTTCGGCCCATCCAACTTGCTCCGGCCTGATGATCGGCTTCCAACCATCAGTACCTTTGAGCTCGACCCAGATCTCGTTGCCCAACAGGCACCCATTAACGTCTGGAATGCCTCGGCCGGTGCCGCCAGTCTCTATCCTTTGAAAATCCCAGTTAGGCAACCCCGCCTTTATCAATGGCCAGAGGCCTCCATCTATCGCCATACAATTCTACTCCCCATTTGTTTCTAATCTCGATTGCCTCTTCTAGAGTTTCCACCAATTCTGAAAATCTATGAGTTCCCACATAATGATTTCCGATGTCAACTATGTATCCATTTTTCTTTTTAATGATATTTTGTGCAGGTCTATAAATCGCTCTATAAACCCTATTTGCACATTGTTCTTTCATTGTTGCTTTTCTCAGATTACTCCATCGATTGTTAGTTGGGTCTCTGTCTTCATGATCTACAGTATCTTCAGGATCTTCCCCAGTCATCATTTTCCAGATGACCCGATGTTGCATATATTTCTTACCGAATATTTCACATTGTCGATGCCCGTTAGAATCAACCCCTAATATCTCTTGCCCGACTTTAGTGCGTCTAGCTCTTGGATTTTTCCAGGATAAGATTCCAGTTAATGGATCATAGTTGAAATGGTACAGAAGAACTTCTTGAGAGGGGAGAGGATTTCGACGTGAACTCATATGTTTCGTATCCGTACTCGTTGTGTTTCCAGTCATATTAGAAACAGCTAATGGACAAACGGCTTTACTTCTGATAGCAGCTGATATACTGTAAAGCAACATAGGAGAATATTAATGACCCAGTTCGTTTACGTAAAGGCAAAACACCAACCTGGTGCTTTCCTGGCCAGGATCTTGACCCCCATTGGTTGGGGTATTAGCGAGAAACCGTATCTGTTCACAGATAGGGCGAAAGCCTTCAAGGCTTATGAGGACTATCGGTCCACAACAAAAATGGCCGGCAAGCCGACCATTCTGATGGAGATTATAGAGATCGAGCTCTAGTTATTCACAGGACTTTCGACCAGTGTCCGGATCGAAAGTGCAGGCGTCGCCGACAGCCATTTCATAGGCAATCTCGTTCTGTTCCTGCTGGATTGGTTCGACGGTCTTGGGTGCGGACTTCTTGAGGAGAGTCATCCGCTTGCCGCCCGCATTGAACGTTGTGATGCCCTTGCAACCTAGATCAAACGCCTTCTTGTAGACAGCCTTGAACTCATCCCAAGGCATATCTGGCGACACATTGCAAGTCTTGGAAACAGCACTGTCCACATACTTCTGGGCAATTGCTAGAACAGCAACATGCTCGTCGATTGTTACTTCGTCAGAGAGCCGGGGGATCGTGCCGTACTCGCGATACGCATAATCCAGCTCTTTCACGATGACCGGACCGTCAGGCGTATTGATCGGGCGCTCAGTTTCCATGGCGAAGACAGGCTCTGCACCCGACGACACGTTATCGGCTGTCTGTGATATAGTGCCTGTGGGTGCGACGGATGTGAGATGCGAGTTGCGGATACCGTACTTGCGGATGAGATCAAGCACGTCTGGATCAAGGGTCTTGATGTACAGACCCTGGAGGTATTTCTCGGCGTCGTATAATGGGAAGGCACCCTTGTCCCGAGCCAGATACGCAGAAGCCCGGTAAGATTCGTTCATCAACGTTTTGCCGACAGCTGCCTCGAAATCCAGGAACTTCTTGGATCCATATGGGAAGCCAAGGGTCTCTGCAGCGTTAGCCAGGGCCGTATAGCCTAGGCCCATGCGACGCTTGTTCTTGGCTTCAGTTTCTTGCTCCGGCAAAGGATAAAGCGCGAGGTCCACAATGTTGTCCATCGCTTCAACGACCAGCGGAATGTCTTCGATGAAATTATCCCAGTCGAATTCATAGGTGCCGATTGCGGTCTGGCGGATATACTTGATGAGATTGAAGGATCCAAGCAGGCAGGCACTGAACGGAGCCATCGGCTGCTCGGCGCAAGGATTGGTGGCCGCGATCTCTTCACAATACCAGAGATTATTCATACGGTTCATCTGATCGATGAACAACACCCCCGGTTCGCCCCAGTCCCAAGTGGACCGCATGATCGATTCCCACAAGGCGTTCGGATCTACTTCTTGGTGGGTCCGACCATCGAAAACCAACGGAAAAGCCTTCCCAGTTTCCAGATGTTCCATGAATGTATCAGTAACAGCCACCGAGATATTAAATCCAGAGAGTGTTTCCTGATCATGTTTAACGTTGATAAATTCGAGGATATCTGGGTGATCAACTCGGAGGACTCCCATCTGGGCTCCTCGACGATGGCCGGCAGAACTGGTCGCCTTGCCGATATGATCGAAGATCTTCATGAAGGGGATTACCCCTCCGGAATTAGACTGAAGGGTCTTGATTAGAGAGCCTTTTGGACGAAGAGTGGAGAAGTCGTAACCAATGCCTCCTCCCAACCGCATCGTCGTCGCGGCTTGCTCCGCTCTGTGCATAATCGATGAATTCTGAGGATTGTCACGGTCTACGAAACTGTCGGGAATAGTACCTGAAACGAAGCAATTGTAAGGAGTTGTTTTTCGTATCGCGCCGACCGCCGCCTGTACTCGGCCCGCAGGCAAGAAGCGCATATCAAGGAGAACTTCCCTGAAGTCCATGTAGTCTTCTCGATTATCAGTTAACGCATCTGCCACTCTGTTCATTGCGTCGCGAAAAGTCTCACCCGGTTGCCGATACTTCATTGCGTGAAGATTGTCGGCGAACGTGGTTGTAGGTCCGTACATGGGAGGCTCCAGGGAAAGGGTTGAAACTTTACCTTAGTCGATCTAACGATTTGACGCTAGAAAATTATAGTAACGAAGTTTGGGTACTCAGATAATACATAGCAGTGTGTCTGACGTTCGGATCCATGTCTGGTGCCTTTACAGCCCACTGCAAATAATCCTTGGGCACATTCTTCCACAACACACCCTTATGCTTCGGAAAATTGCATTTATACAACAAAGCAGGCTTGGTCGACAGGTCATACAGTTCTTCAGGTGTTTTGCTCTCAAGCATTTTCCGAAGAATAGCTGTTGTAACAATAACATCGTACAGAGCCCGATGTGGGTACAAGCCAGCAGGAAGCATATGATCAACATCAAGCTCCAGCCAATAGCGAAGAACCTGGTTGCTGTGTCCAGGAGCCTCCGGCCAAAGATGCTTAGAACATTGAACAGTGTCGATCCATTTGTACTGCATGAATGCAGAGTTGACCAAAGCCAAGATCCCCCGATCATATGGTGCATTGTGGGCCACCCAATAGTCGACGGAGCTCGTTGGTGTCATAGCCTGGAACATACTCAACAGAACATCAGCCGGGGGACGAGCATTAATGAGGTCTCGTTCCTGGATGTGATGGGTGGCCTTGGCTTCGGGTGGGATCGGAACGCCAGGGTTGGCCAGTTCCTCGAACATTGTAACCATTTCACCAGGATCATCATTATTGAAGACGAGAGCGGCAATCTCAACGAACTGTGCAACAGCTGTATCTAATCCAGTAGTTTCCGTATCCAGAACACATAGGCGAGTCATTGTGCCATCCTTTCAAGGTCATCGGCAGTGCGCCGTAGGACAGCTGCCCACTCGCGCATTTGGGTCTTTGAGGCTCGCTTCCGCTCTAGAGCAAGGCTCATCAGTTGTATGACTTTACAGAGCGATTTGAAGACAGAATTGGAATCGGTCATGCCGCCAACACCATCGGGTTGGGTCGCATCTCGAAGATTTCCTTGTTGGTCTTACCCTTATTTTCGAAGACCTCCTTGAACGACAAAAGATCTGCCTTTTTGTAGATATCCACTTCCTGTGAAGCCTGGCCCCAGTTCCAACCATACTGGAGGTCCACCTTCATCGGAACCTTCAGCGTTACGACATCCCGCATGATCTCGGCGAAGCGCTTGCCATCCGTAGCATTGGAGATAGGCGTGCCCAATTCGTCATGCATCTGGATAAGCGGCAACAGGCCGGCACGATAGGCTTCCCGCATCGCCTTCTTGGTCTGGCGAGCGGCCGACCCCTGAATAAGACGATTCATCGACTTGTGGGTGAAGGCGCGGCGCAACCGCTTGCCTTCCCAGGCCACCAGAGCTTCGGCGTGCGGCATCGGAGCCTTGTAGATTTCGTCGTCCTCACGATAGGCTGGCTCATACATATCAAACCGCGACCGTGCCCCATCCAGCAACCGGATATAGCCACGAGTATTGGCGCGACGAGTGCAGAACTCCGTTAGCGACTTGATGAATGGCATACGCTCGTTGTACTGGGCGACCATGTCCTTGGCCTCATCCATGGTAACACCGAGCGAGATAGCCAGCTTGAAGATCCCCATGCCATACATGAGACCGAGGTTGATGATCTTTGCCTTTTTACGAGGAACACCTGTAAGCTCCGCCACCATGTCATGGAAGTCGGCGTCCGGATTATTCAGATAGTAGGAAACAGCGGTATCTGCACCTGTGCAGTCTGCCAATGCTGCGAAATGCACAGCCATACGTGGTTCTTGCTGCGAATAGTCGCCTGAGGCCCAAAGGGTATCTCGTTCGGGCAAGAAGATGGAACGAATCAACCACGCCATCGCGTCTCGAGCAGGCATTTGCTGCAATGGGGGATTAGAATAAGACAATCGATAGCTGCGCGTTCCACTATCATCATCTCGTAACTGATGAACTTCAGCATGCACCCGCCCTAGATGAATTGCATCTAGGATGTAAGTGCCAATGAATTTCTCCGATAGATCGTTGAGCTTACGTGCCTTTGATACAAGAGAAGGAAGCCAGTGATCATGACCATCCATCCAGTCAGATTTAAAGCTACCTTTCTTAGTCTTCGGAGTTCTTGTATAGGGAACCTGCTCTTGGTCAAACGCCTGTTCAAGCGAGACCGGGGAGAGAGCGTGGTCCATTGTGAATGTTGACCAGCCCAGGTTGCGGGCAACTGCGGAAAGCGTTTTATCTCGCTCTAGACGAAGCTGCTGCATGGTTATGTCGGCTTGGTCCTCATCAATGCGAATGCCGCGCTTTCGCATTGCCATGACCATCGGCAACAAGTCCATCTCTAATCGATAGGCTTCTTCCAGCCCTTGAGACAGAATCTCTTCCCGGAGGCTCTCATACAACTCTAGAGTTGAAGCAGCATCCTGTGCACCATATCCTCCAACATGTCGGGCTGGGAGTTTCCAGAGTTCAGCCTTGGGATCAACACCAAATGCCGCAGCTGCTTCCCGCAGCTTTTGCTCGTCCTTCCCCCGGACCCCTCGCCAAGTGCAAAGTGCATCCAGCTTGTAGGACAGTCTATTTTCATCCACCATGACGGCCATGGCGTGAGTGTCTTCGATCTTGTCATCAGGGATATAGACACCCTCGGTGGACAGCCATCCCATATCATAGGCACCGTTCTGAAAGACAATTCTTTCAGCATCTTCGATAACCTTCTTAAGCCACTTAATGGCTTCGTCGATTGGCCAGTTCTTAGAGTCCGGGTGACGGAGTGGGATATAAATACAGTGGAGTTCTCGGTTGACTCGCCAAGCGACCGAGAACCCCACCATGTAGCCATCGTTGAACACCCACCCCGGTCCTCTATTATTAGACAAACCATCGTCGCGGGTTTCAGTATCGATGGCGACCTCTAATCCTCTAGGAATTACAGGAAGCTCAGTTGGCTCCGTCCATTCTGAATCTGGTTCAAAAAGAATGAACTGATCCCCATTGTTTTTCTGCTTCTTAGCCAATGATCTCAAGCCCTTGTTGGATCATTGCTTCAGGGGTGCCATAATCACGCCAACTGCTACTGTGAACTAAGCAATAAGCATAGAGAGGTGGCTTGTAGACCTGCAGTGCTCCAGACAAATAAAACTCACCATTTGTGTGTCGTTTGTCGAGCTGAATCTGAAGAGCAATCGCCTTGTGAAGGTCTCCCGTCCTATTAAAGCGCCACCAACCAGTTTGCGCCCAAGACCCAACACGTTGTTTCTCGGCAATATTATCAATTAGACGATTTGCTACAAAAGAGAGATAACTGTATATCGCAGGACCTTCAGGATGAAAATGACACATCACCACCGAACTAGGATGCTCGGAGAATAATCGGACAACATCCCTATCAGCCTCGAGATCACAATTGGTCACCATGACAGGTTTAGCCGCGTTAAGACCCAAGATGCCACGCAGGATAGTTTGGGATTGTCCTTCGGTAGGACCGTGGAGAGTGATAAGCTCTAGCCTATCCCCTAGATAGCCCAAAGTCTCGTAAAACTCTGCAGCAAGCTCAATCGGAACAACCACACGTATATTCCAATTCACAGGAACCGTATCACAGATACGCTTGATAATGGGTGTGCCCTGAACCTTCAGCAATGCCTTGTGTTTCGTATAGCCATGGTCCTTAAAACGCTGGCTAACACCCATGGCGGGAATAACTACCGTACCAACACTGCTGTCCATTCTGTCATCTCCCGCACACGATCAATGGTTTTTTGGCTATCGTCAAAATATACTCCCGCGAGGGGTTGTATAGCTAGCCACCATGATTTAGATTCAGTTCGCATCTTGGTTTCAATTCTAGCATCTGCTAGAATGGGGAATTTTACCCTTATAGCTGCCACCGCTTCATCGGAAGCATTGGTGAGAATCACTCCTCGACCGTTTGCATCCCAGACATTCAACAATTGTAAGGGTCGAGCATGGTTTAGAATAAACTGATGCAAAACCCTGCCCTTGGCTGTATGAGCAGCTTCGCTACACCACTCTTGCCAAGGGCGAACGTTAAAATCATCAGGTGGCGTGATGCCCAGAGACTTGTATGCCAATCGGTTGGCTTGTTGGGTCTCCACTAGTGTTCCATCGAGGTCCCAAACCAATGGTTTCATTGTTCATTCCCAACGTTTCTTGTAAAGCTCGAACATTCCTGGCGGCCCACCAACCCAAACTAGTCTGCCCTTCCCGGTGCACGATCCGAAGACAATGGATCATACACCAAAATGTTGCTCGACGCAAGGTCTCTTCATTGATCCCCATGAATGGATATTCATGAGGTGCAGCGTAGTGTTTGTCCCAATCACTTGCCACTGCTCTACCAGCTCGGAAGTAGAGAGCTCTCTCCCATCCCAACCACGATTGCATAATTTTCCCGAGATCCACTGAAGCGAACGGAGGGATGCCCTTACTTGGAGTCTTGGGATCAATGTAACGAACACGTTCCCCGTTAAAGAAAGTGTTGGCCAGAGTGGGGTCACCATGGATAAGGCAGTGTCGCTCTTCCAACCAATCAGGAGCATCGAAACCAAAACGCTGAAAGAATTCTACCCTCCAGTAATCATAATCCCAGTTACTGGGTGGAGGTCTAAACCAAACCTTCAAGTCTAGAGTTTCAACAGAACGAGTAAGCAGATTGTTGGAAATCACGGAACCCATGCTTTCCATAACAATCCGACCAGTGCCGTTACCCATATCTCCGAACATAAAAACACGTACAGCCACCTCTGGGCCCAAAGACTCCAGATGAGTTGCTTCCATCTCGAGCTCATTGTAGGGTCCATCCTTACAGATTGCAGGAAATATCTTCGCTCCACTATGGCCGAGTGTTCCTGATAATCCAAAAGAATAAATTTGACCTTCAGGTTTGACACTCTCGATTGCCATCAAGGATCGATCCACAATCTTCCGCAGAGCTTCTCGCAACATCAGTCTCGGTTCCCACTAATTGGATATCCGTTGGAGTCTTTGGCATCCTTATCCACACCAGCCTTGTATGGTGGATAGCCACCAGCCAGGAGTGCACGCTTCCAACCAATGATCACTTCTTTACGAGGTGACCCTTTGTAAGCCCTGTCCACAATTCGAACAATGCCGGGGGGATGGAGTTGGGATAGTTCTAGCGCAGCCGTATCCGAACCTTCGATAGTGCGTTCACCCGTACAACCCCCCGGTGCGGCGAAGGACTTCTGGCCAACGCAGAAATCGTTGGTTAGAACAGAGGGCAAACCCTTGCCATAGAACTGGAGGGCGACGTCGAAATCCTCACGGAACTTTACGCGGTCGAACCGGATGCCGAGGTTGTGGAAGGTGGGAACATGGTAAGCCATGGCAAGCATCAGGCGATTACCGCCTTTAAGCCAACCACCATCCGTCTTGTCGTTGCCCTGTCGAGGTCCAAAGCCGCCTTGAGGTATTTCGGCGGAAATTTGGTTCATCAGTGCATGAATCCACCATGAGGTGTTATCCATATCACTGTCCAAGAGCCGCCAATCCCCGACCGCTTCCTTGTGCTTCCAGAATCTTGCCGTCGGGTTCCAATACCGATAATAGAAGAACAGATCGTCGTCCATCATCAGGACTTTTTCGATATTGTTAGAGTGAGCCCAATCCATCATCCACTGGCGCTTGGTAGCGATAGTTGTGATCCCATCGGGTTGGGCTACAATATCTGCTTCCGGCCAAGCTTTAGAGAGGCCGGCAACCTCTGCAGTCGGACAAACCAATATCGCCATATTTTGTAGAGGTCCTAGCGACATCAAGGTTTGTTGGCTATTAAGACGACCCCGCGTTGGGATCATGATACGGAAGTCGCTCATGGATGACTCAATCCTTCGGTTTAAACTTGGTCCCAGATGTTTCGCCGCTGGCGTAGCGGCAATACTTGTCCCATTCGCACAGGTTGTGCTCGATCTCGAACATGTTTATCTTCGGACCAAGCCGTTCTTTGGCTTGTGTTAGAAGATCGTTCAAAATGGGCTTCAAATGTGCCGGAATTTCGATACCAAGAGTTACTGCGTTATCCCGACGCTCAGTATTGGACATAGGCTTGTAGATACCTTTGATCCTGTCGAGACCCCGAAGAGCACCCGGTCCGATATAAGCCCATTCATCTTCGTCCACGTATGGACCCCAAAGCCATCGTAGGTCTTGCATCGTTTGATAGGCCACGAACGGTCCTAGTCCAAGCTCTCGCAGCTTCTTATGGACAGCCTTAGCCAACCAACGATCGTTCATCCGTAGGAATTCAGATCGATGTTGATCAAGCTCAATCATAAGGTCCGCCACACCTTCCCGGTTATAAAGCCCACCCGGCACCATAACACGATAAGCGTTGCTGAACAACGGCTTAGTCTCGTACAACTTCTGAATCAGCGAATCTCGACTCCATTCCGGCATTTCCATGACTGCACGAATAGAGTTGACTCGGTTAAGAAGTCGAAATACGAGTAGGGCTGTCAACTTGGATTGATCACTATCTATCCGGTCCATGATGTAATTTCGTGCTTCAATCGAAGTCCGATCATCGTCCCGAAGCACAGAACAAAACTTATAGGTGTTGATAACTGGGTCGGAGGACCAAGGCCGGGATTTCCCGGCCAGCCGTGCGTTGGTAGCGGCCTGCCGGCGCACCATATATTCAACCATATCAATCAAGGGCTTTTCTCTTCCCCAAGAACGAAGGAACAGGCTCTGGAACCTCGGCCTTTAGATCAGCAACTACCGCATCGACCACAGCTTCAAATTGTTGCTGCTCTGGGATTTCGAATGGCTTCTCTGATGCTGCCTTCTTTTCCCGCATAACCTGGATAAGCTTGGCGTGGCGTTCGATGGCTTCGGATCGAGTGCAATTCCAAGCCATGGCTAGAGCACCCGCAATATCGTTCGCATGGTCAAAGACCATAACTGGCGAACGCAACCGCTGGGATATCAAAACAGCATAACCCGCGATATCGTCCCAGTGATCTTCGATGTTCGGATTGCCTGTAACAATTCGACCCATCTTATGTGCGATCATATGCAGAGATTCTTTCTGCATATCTGTAAGCGTTGGATAGCCACGTTCAGCCTGAAGCACTCGTATAATTTCCTGAGTGCAACGAGCGTGCTCGCCGTATTCACCATGAGTTTTCTGGCGTTCGGCAAGCAGTTGGTTAGTGTCTACAGTTCCCATAGCTTCTTTCTCCTGTTCATGTATTGTTGAGCTTCAAGTGCGATCTGAACATAAATCTGGTCATAGCGACTATCATCAAGGATTTGATGAATTTTATCTTCAGCCACTTTCCTGCAGCGTTGAGAAACCAGGCGAGCGAACTGATTTCCCATAAGGAGTTCTTCCGCACCCCATTCCCACATCTCGATGAATTCAGCAAGTTTTACAGCCCACTTTTCCTGTTCATCAACATCTGGTCCAAGTCGTAGGAATCCTGCTTCAATCTGAAGCATCAAACCATCCCGTTCAACTCGGTTCATTTCCTTACCCAAAATCGGGTTGTTGGCTTTTACAGGATATGGAGCGTCGCCGGTCGTTAGCTCTCCACAATCATGTCGCACGATGTAGGACAAGACATGTTGAGGTGCCTCAGGCCAAATAGCCAACAAGATACGGAGCAGTTGCCACGAGTGCTCCGCTACGCTCTGTTCTTTGATATGGGGCCATGTGTGATAACGCAAGACCCGGCCCGCAAGCCTTGCATCATCCCGGACTTGTAGAGCCATTGTTGTCATTTGTCCCTCACATCCTGGGTGTTAAGATTACTCTGTATACGGCGACCCATCCACTGCATGGTGGCGAGCTGCCAATCGGAAGCTTTCATCCCTCGAATAATATCAAGAGCTTCCAGCTTCTTACCTTGCTTCCAATAGTCGCGGTGTGCCCGCATTATAGGATAGACGACCTCATCAAAGAAGACTGGAACATCTTTTGCAATGGAGCGGTCATTCATAAAGGCTTCACAAGCCACCAAGAACTTCTCCCCCTTTTCCGAAGTCTGCTTGCGACTATCCCCCAGATAAGCATATTTGGATTGCGCAAACGCTGGGCTCGAAATAGCCATACCGAGTTGATAGGGATCACCACCGATGGTGGTCGAATAAGGACCAGTTGGGCAGACCGGGGGGTGCATCTTGTTGAAGATGTCCAGATATGCGTGATAGTTGTTGGAGACCTGATAATAGCGACCAACTTTCATCCCGGCGAGCGCGGCGACCACTTCCGCCATGAAGGACATGTGTACAGCGTTCGCACCATAGGCACCCCAGATGATATCATTGGAGCGGCAGAGTACTGTAGTGTCTAGCAGCCAAATCTGATCAATATGGTCGTAACGACCACGGAACATGACCATATCGTTGCAGGGAATGTCCCGCTTCTTGGCACCGAGGTCAATCGCTGGGTCCCACATGGACATTGCTGCCTGGCGGGTCGTCGGGTCTTTCAGAAGCAGCTGGCCGCACTCTAGAATCTGGTCGATGATCTGTGAAGGTGAGAAATCACCTGGTTCAGTCTTTTCTCGATGGAAGTGGTTGCGCCACCGATAGCCATAGGCACCATGGGCGTTACCATCGTCCTCGGCGAAACGCTTGGAGAAGTCGCTAACAAACTGATCGAGCCAGCGAGCATCCCGCATCCCGGCAAGCATCCAGATCGATTCCATAAGGTGGAAGATCGGATTGGCATCACGCTTGGGATCAAACAACACTCGTTCAAGAGGTCGTTCGTAAACAGTTGTTACTGGGCGATTAATGACCAAGACTTCTCCGGCTCTCGAATGTTGCCGAACACCTTGATTGGAAATGAGCTGCATACCATGTCGATAAGCTTCGTTGACGTTGCGGGCCTGAATCACATACATCAGTTCATTTCCTTCTTTATTTGTTGGCTCTGTTCTTCCAGATTAAACTGGAGTATTTTTGTGGCATCGTCTAGCGACATCCCCAGATTTATGAGGGACAGAATCATGGTTCGGGAAAGAGTCTGCGAGAATCCAGTTGGGCACTGATTAAAGCTTACGGCCAGATTCGTCAAGGACTGAGACAGACCCCCCGATAAACTGCGCAGTCCCAAATTCCATCGCATATCGTTCATGCAATGGCAAGTGGTCTTTAACCCATCGGCCTCTTTCAACTTCGACATAACTCATCTTTCCGTATTGACCTTTAGAAAGGTATTCAAAGTGCCACTTGTGTAGTTCTATTACTAGCGCCGTGAGACGTCCATGGATAAGGAACTCTCCTGGCTCTGGTCTATCTCCGGGCCAAACCATTTCCAAGCCAGGCTTGTCGTTCCAGAGTTCACGGTAATACGCCTGTTTGGTTGCTAGACTCCCACGATGTGAGGCATGTAGCTTTTCCCAACCAATCCAGGTCGGAGTATCAAAATAAGGAGCGATTGCCGTCTCTGGTATCCCAACGTCATAAGCCTGTTCCGCAGTTCTTATTTGGGTGAACAAGGGTTTAAATCCTCGACGATCCCATTCTAATATACAGGCATGGTGATAATGCAGCAAGGCTCTTGGATAATGTTTCCATGCCTTATAGGATTTTTCCCAGTCGGAGGTAGGTTGTTTCGTACCAATAAACTGTAAAAGCATCAGAGTTCCTATCTGATGATCAAACAAATCTCGCTCGCTGAAACAATGTGCAGAAAATGCGAGATTAGGGTACGGAACATGAATAATCAACCCTTACCAACTCCGTTTCGGGCCTCCACAACACCACGTTCTTGGTTTTGATATTTACCGTTCGTTGGATACGGTTGTTTGGTAGATTCGTCCAGGAATTCGAACACGATCTGAGCGATTGGAGTTCCAGCTTTTATAATAACGAATGGTTGGTAAGAAATCCCACTGTCTTCGTATTGAAATTGCCCAGACCAAAGTTTCTTGAATTGATTTTCAAATGAAACATTACAGGATATCTCTAGGGTAAGATATCCAGTCCAACCCGGCTCAATTACTGTATTCTGAACCGCCAATCCTCGACGTGCCCAAGTGCTTTTATCATGGACCTTGCCGACAACATTGTTTGGCATATGGAACTGCTCCATGGTAGAAGCCAGGACAAAGCAGCCGGGGGTGATTGTTATATCTTGGTCTAGACGCACGTCGTAGCCGCAGGCTGATAGCCCGAAGGAGCAACCACTCTCATGTTGCTGTCGCTCAACGAGCGGATTGATCAGTTCGAGTTTCCGGATCGTCTGTGCGCTTAGGATTGTCATACGAGTCTCTTTATGTTTTTACGTAACAAGGATCTTCTACGCATTTCTTCTGTTGATTGATTTGCGATATGTTCCCGCCATGCTTTTGCACCTTCTTCTGCAGATTTTGGATTAGAGTTTCTGCGTAACCGTTCTATATATTCAGAACTCCAAATTCTTTTACCCACAATCTCGTTCAATGGAAGTTCTTCTTGTAGAAGCCAAAATAATTCTCTTTGTCTGCATATTTCAGGAATACACAACTCCAATATTTGAATTTTCCAATCGGCTTCTACTCCGTTATCCCATTCTTCTTGGAATTTTGGTTGATGTCTTCCTTTCCTCAACTCCCCAATATGCCAATTAATTCTATTTGCTATACATCTTTTACTCGATCCAATATATGCAGCTCCGTTGGGAGTGTATAATATCCGATACACTCCTGTGTAATATTTTCTAACAAAGAAGGGATTATGTGAGTAATATTTTGGCTTGAACACATCAGCCAAAGCGTATTTTTGTTCTTCCACCATTTTTACACCGGAGAAATTTATCTGTTTCACACAAGGAATGCTCAATATCTCTCATCTCAAGGGCAGGCCATTCACGCGGCCAAATTTCTGGATCATCAGAGATCGCAAGAAGGATCTGCATTTCCTCAATATATTTCTGCTTGGGCAACTTCTTGTTTAAGTCTCTACCATTGATTCTATTAAGACCTCGCATAGCTCCAGGTCCAGGATTAGCCCAAGTCATAATATCAGGGGCCTTACTAAGAAGAGGTGTATGTCTTAAATCAGTGACAATTTCGTATGACATAAAATCACCAAGATATGGGAATTGCCGCAACCACTCCCAAACAGTCTCGAGTTTAAACACTCCAGGACCAGATAGCAACTCATTTGTAGCTCGTTTCCAACCATGATTTATATCCTTGGCGTAGAACGGTTTCACAAGAGTCTGGAACTGTTCTATACACCAAAGTACACCATCAAGTTTATCCATCCCATTAGGAGTCTTAATTATGTAAGAGCCGGTAACATAGGGTCCAGAGCCACAATATTGACGAATCGCGGCTCGAATGGAATCAACATTTCCAGTGCGTGCAAAATACTCCCAGGCGGTCTCTCCCGGCTCTTCGCCACCCATTCCCAGGGCTTCCTGAATGAAGATAGCTTCACCTGTCTTGATCCGGTTAAACCAGCGAAAAAGTACAGTAGCAAGCAATACCTGTTCTACTGGTACTTTCTCACGGACATTCTGGCGTAGCCAGATTGTGGTGGTATCTAATTCTCTAAAAACATTACAAAATCGAGAACTAGTAAATACAGGATCGTCAGTCCATTGGGAACGTGGCAACCCGGCCTGTCGCTTCAGGTAGATTTCGTGACGAGCACGCATGTAGTCGAACAGGGGCGAGGGGTCCATGGATATCTCCGATCTATTATCAGAGATACAGTATCGCGTGAGCCTTAAAATGAAAAGCCCGAGGCCAGTCATCTGGAGCCTCGGGCTTGTAGGAGGATGGTCCTTCCTACGAAACCAAGGCGCGGCGGCAACCTTGGCAGTTCATCAGCACCGCCAGGACGGTTAAGCTGATGAAATTAAGCGGACGGCCACGGTGCTCTTAATGGCTTTTGAGCTACACCCCGGAACTAGATGCCGAAATCAGGTTTGCCTACACCCAACCTCCGCTACCGTCCTGTCCTCCTCGTGTCTCGAGCCTTGAGGAGTATGACTCACCGGAGTTGAGTCCTGTACTCTGGTCGGGTTTATGAGGCCCTTCCACTCCGGCGTCCTTCAGAGGATACTGGGGCAGGAAGTCCCAGTAGAGCCTCGGAAACTTCGGGCTTTCAGCTGCAATCCATCAAAGGTAGCGAGCCTCGCCCTGTCCTCGACTTATGCCTACCCTTTAGATGGAGTCGAGGCTCCCATCCGGGTCACAGGCCCAAAACTGGTTGCAGGGGACAGATTCGAACTGTCGACCTCATGGTTATGAGCCAAGCGAGCTACCAGGCTGCTCTACCCTGCAATGGTCGGAACAGTAGGATTCGAACCTACGACCCTCTGGTCCCAAACCAGATGCGCTACCAGACTGCGCTACGCTCCGAGTGCCGGTTACAAGTCCGGCGACCTGAAGACTGCCAGGTCTGCTACGCAGGGCGAGACACCACCATCCTACTTCGCATCGGGAAAGCACTACGTGCTGCCGTCGCTTTCGGATTCATGCCTTTCTCGACGCGCCTCCGCACCTTGCGGTGCTAAGCAGTCCTATGACGCGAAGAGGGCCGACCCGCCCAGATTTATAGATTCCCATCAGGCGCTTCTTGAGTTTCCTACCTCGGATCGGTTTAGAGCCAGTCCTTTGGGTTACTCAGTGCTGCGGCCTAGAATCAGTTATAGTCGGAGACAGGTCATAGGTAAAGTCTTATTCTTCGGCTTTCTGCTTCCATTCTTCGAAGCGCTGCATTCTGTCTCGAATATCATCGGTCCCATACTTCCGGACCAATTGCTCAACCCGCTTCCAGTCCGGTGCGGTCTTGGCGCTACCCTCGACAACCTTGTAGGTTCGACCTCGTAGAAACCCGTAGGCGACAAACGAACTGCGTGCTTCATCCCGAACGTCTAGGGTCCGGTGATGACGGAGTCCCATGGAAATTAGAGTAAAACATACTGGCCAAACCTACTATGTCGTAGATGGTCGTATCCACGCAGGTTCCGATTGGACCGATCTAACCGACAGCCTTAAACCCATCATACGAGATCGTATTTTGGCGAAAGCTGTCTAAAGAGAGAGAGACCCACTAGAACCGGGATTCTAGTGGGTCTGCCATCAAGCCCAGGAGAGGGGTATCAAGTGAGCTTGATGAAGCCCTGGCCTTCATCCCAGTTGATATCACCACGAGTGACACCTGCGGCGAGTGCCTCATCGATGGTCATACCAGCCTTGAGTTTGGCAAAACGAGTTGCCGCGCCAGAGCCGTCCTTCTTCGCATTGTGGAACGAGCCATCAGCCTGCGGACCGTAGTCCTTGCCGGCCTTTGCATCATGTCCGAACGAAATCACAGAAGTACCAGCAAACTTCGGCTGACGCTTTCCAGGGCCGGTGCCCTTTGCCTTCTTTTCTTTCTTCGGCTTTTCGGTTTCATCTGCCATGTTGGCACTTCCTTCATTTGGATGTGGACGTTGTATTACACCAGACGTCCTTGTTTTCTTCCTGTCTTCGGCCACGAGACGCAATACTTCGGCCGGATCAGCAGGAGGCCGCTTTGCCACCGACACCATAAGGTTCCACAACCTGCCGGTGAATTCGCTCAGCTTTTTCTTGCCACTCATTTCTTGAGCCAACCGACTATCACTAAATCGTTCAGCTAAAGAAACCAGTTCCGAGGGAGACCAAATTCTAATTATTCGATCCGCACCATCACAAAGAGCATCCCCATATTGAACAAGAGCGTGCTCATCAGCCTTGGTTAACGAATCAAATAACCAAACATCTCCCAGACCTCCTCTTGTAACAGCGATGCAAGGCATTCTCGTTTCCTACTTGTTCACTTTAATCGCGTGAGCACAGACTTAAAAAGTCACTGTCCTCGTTAAAATCGGAGACTATAATGTCGTTGTGTTTTTGGGGCAATAATGTTGAGTTCTTGCTTGGCTCGAGTAACCGCAACATAGAAAACTCGAGCCTCATCGTCCGGGTTCTTGGTTGCTTCGTAAAAGGTTCTTTCAGCCATATCTGTCAACAACACTACACGATCTGCCTCACCACCCTTGATACCATGGATTGTGGACAGCTTTATACGTGGTGGTTTCAGCAAATCTTCACCCCGTCGAAGCGCAGCACGAATGTAGGCTTTCTCACCCATATGTAATTTATCGAGGGCATCATACCAAACTGTCTCAGGATCAGTTTGTAACAATCCTCCTTTCTCCACAATATCGTTAAAAGTTACTGGATCTTCATCCGCGAAGCCGGGGAGTTCTTTGTGGCCCCGCTTCCAGCCCACTCCCATTGTCATTTTGTCATACATCTTACGCACATTCAGGGCCAATACTCCATCACGACCCTTACGCAATCGTTCCCATGTTAGAACAGCTGCGAGCGTTGATGGTGCGATAGAGTTGCGCTCCTGGAATTCATATAGATATCCAATTGAGCGAATATGCTTTTCCACATGTTCAGATAGAATGAACCTGTTACGAGCTAGGACTAGAATGTTGCCAGTTGAGAAATCGATAGAGGAAATATTAGGAATCCACTTAACCTCCCCTTCCTCCTCCCGACTATCCCACACCTTGGGACGACGGTGATGTATCCGCCCCACGATCTTATCGGCTAGTGCTTGCACGGACCTAGGGACACGCCAAGAACGATCCAGCACGGTAACTGATCCGTTCATATCAACAAACGTATCAACATCGGCTCCAGCCCAACGATAGATTGCTTGATCATCATCCCCAGCAATGACTAGACGTCTGCAGTTTTCGGATAGTTTCCGGATCACTTCCCATTGTAAGACAGACAAGTCCTGGGCTTCATCCACAAACAGTACTTCTAACGCAGGGCCAGCCCTAGTGTTTACAAATTCTGATAACAAGTCGGTATAATCATACAGACCCATATCTCGTTTATATTCGCGCAACGCATTGGAAAAGCGTTCTACTTTAAACCATGTCAATCCATCCGAATCTTCATCGTAAGTATCCCTTAGCGATTTTCGGCGAACACGAGCCAAGTTATCCATGAATAGGAGGCGGTCGCCTTCTTCAAATCCAAACGTTGTGCCTTCGTCAAGGCTATATTTCGAGGTGATCTTATGACCCACCAATTCGCCGAATGCACCAAGAGTTTTCTCAGTTAACATATCTGCTCTTGTAATTCCAAGAAAACTGAAGCAGATCGAATGAATCGTGCGGAAGAACCGCAAATCTGATCTCGGCAAATTGAATTTCACACATGCACGATCAATCGCTTCGGTAGCTGCTCGTTTGGTAAACGAGACATATCCGATCTTGCTCGGTAACACACCAGCAGCAAGTTCCTCCTCCACATATTTCAGCAATCGAGTAGTCTTGCCAGTACCGGGAGGGCCAACTATGATCTCAGGATTTATCATATTGGGCTATCCTTTTTACGAGGTGTTTCTAAGCTCTCACGTTGTTGTTCTATGTTTTCGGCAGGCAAATGCCAGAGATTCATTCCCTTCTGTTTAATGTGCGTATATTTAGACGCACCACCCATGCTTCGGATGGCATTGAACGTTTGTGGAGTGGTGAAATCTTTAAATTTCTCCTTCTCCAGGAACTTCGTTAAATCTCGAGATCGGAACCAGTAGGTCTTCTCGACTTCATCAAAGTAGGGCTTACCCAGCATAATCTCTTCCATTGTGCGGGCAGCATACTGATCTGTAAGGAACTCCTGAAGGAGTTGTTTAAAGATACCAAGTGTTGAAACTTCTGAAGGTGCTTCAATTCGAATGGCACTATCGATCAGCTCACTAATCTTACGATGGAAAGTATCTTGTTTATACAGAGGAAGCAGTTGATGTGTTTGCATCAAGACAGTCTTCTGAAATGCTCTAGGATTCAGAATATCGTCGATACTGCATTGAACAGTTTTACCATCTTCCAGAGATACGAAATAAATCGCCGGAATAGCATCCAGAATCGAAATCGAAACGATATTTGGTGTTGCTGCTGCACCTATTCCGAACCTTCGTATTCTGCAAAGCTGAGAATCACAATGGTTAACAAGTGGCATATCCTTGCACTTGTAGGTGTAGTCTTTTTTACGAAGAGACTTAATCACAATCTGAAGCTCATCGTTAGAAACAGGTGGTTTTATAAAATCCTGATTCCATTTCTGGAGAAGAGAATCCCAACTATCTGGTTTCATCTTCTTGGCCAATACACCAAAACCAAATAGTGCGTTATTGCGTCCACCTTCATCCACACCGATAGATGACAGATGCTGGAGACAGGGTGGTCCTTCTCCGAAATCGGGAGCAGACTCGGGCATCTTAGGACGGTAAGATACAAGTTCTGCAGCATCCAATCGACTGCGTTCTGCCAGATCCAAAAACCGCTTCAAGGACAACCCTCGTCCTTCGGAATCAACTGCGTAACGGTTGCCATTCTCAGCCATAAAATATGGCATATTCAGCCAGTTGCCAAGATCACCCTTATCTTTTAGCAACTGGGTCTGTTTAGGGAACACTTCCGAGTTTCCATATCCAAGCATAGCTGCAAATTCACGCAGCTTTGCCATCAATTCCGCAGCAGATACTGGTGTGGATAAGAACACAAAAAGGTGGGCACCACCAGATTTGCTCTTACAAAGTACGAGAGGCAACCCAAGCTTCTTCACCTTGTTGGCAACATCCCGGTGCGACAAATCGTACATATCAACATCGATCACACCCCAGTAACACATACCGTCTTCACGGATAGGGATAATTCCGAGGGATCGTTCGCCGCTTAGATGTTTACGCCAGAGATCAAGAGTTGTAGGGCCTCGAATTGTCTTGGCTGTATCTTTAATTTCGGACTTCACCTTACCAGGTGTTTTCTTCTCGTTTAAATAGGTTCCATAGCCAAGTTCGCAGCCAAGGAACAACTTGGCAATTCGTTCCGCCTCGTCACTCACTTCTCAACTCCTAGAATTGAAATGGGGCTGGAGTGAAAGGTCTCCAGCCCCCTGATAAGTATGACCGCCAAGTCCCGTACTTATCAGATCGGAACGTCGTCCTTGGAGTCTTCGTTGATCGGTTCCGGCGGACGACCAATCTGGAATTCACCCTTAGCCATCAAATCGGCAAACTTAAATGCCCGATCAAACTGCTCCTGGCTAACCCAATCCCCTGCCGAAATCTTCCAGTTATACCAACTGCCGGCTTCGTTTTCCTGGTAAACAGTCTGGACAAGATACTTCCTGGCAAAAGAAGGCGCTGGTCGACCATTGATCAGTGTATTGTTACGCAGGGTCATCCAATCCCGCATGGGCTTAAGGCCCGTTGAAGTAGCGGCCAGGATTGCTGGCATAGGGCTGTCTGTGAACAGGATGCCTGTGTAAGCTGTTTCCACCAAATCATTACCGTTAGGAAGCATCAGACCACGCTTCTTGCCATCTTCTTCACGAGGCTTGGCCTGATTTCGAATCGGATCATTCATGTCGTAGGTAGCGACAAAGCCACCGCCCTGCTTACGCGGAATCCATTCGTTGAATACATGAAGGAAACCGAAAGCAATAATCTCGACACCAGTCTTGCCTTCCCAAAGCTGCTTCGTCGCAGTGTTGAAGAGCATACCTTTCTTGGCACCTTCGACGTATTCCGGCTTGTTTTCTTCAAGCTGCGGTGAATTGTTCTGAAGAATGGCTAGAAATGGTGTCGTATTGTCTTGGGCATTCAGGGAGTTACCCATACCCTCGACTTCATTGATGCGTTCCTGCAAAAACACAGGTGCATTCGAGGAACCAGTGTTCACCAGTTCCTTTGATTCCTCAGCTGCTTTAGCCATTACTTTTCTTTCCTCGGTTTGATTTTTGCAAGAACGCCAATCGTGGCACCAAGAGCTTTAAGCTGCTCTTCGGTGAGGGGATCGGTTGATTCGTCTTCGGTATATTCCTTGACGAATTTGGTAAGAGTCATCCAAGGGACAGACTTCTTAATGTTGACCGGATGTTGATTGGCTTTAGGCCAATTTGTCCGAATGAATTCCGCGAGCTCTTTGGCGTCCTCGTATTCCTCTTTAAGGAAGAGAACGGTGAGTTCCGATCGAATGATATCATCACCATCCAGGTCTTCCAGAACACGGAACCCAGCGTCAATTTCTTCAGGAGGCCATTCCGCAGAAATAGATGCCTTGTAATAAGGAGCGACAATGATATCACAATTCTTGTCAGGCAACCCAACTCGGTCCAACTGCGCATCGTTGAGGAGCTTCGGTAGCTCCTTCATGGCAATAGACAACTTCTTTTCCTTTTTCTCACTTAGAGAAGATTCCATATCCTCGATTTCCTTTTCGAGGTTGTAGAATTCTTCAGCAAGTTTACGGCATTGATCTAGCTTGTCCGCAGAAGTTAGGCTAGACGTATCCGCATTACGGATAAAGTCCGGTGCTTGGCTCACGAGTTATCTCCTGTGATGATGATTTGTTATAGCCGGTGAGTCGGGGGGATAAAAGTGGGTAGTTTGGTACTTTTGGCACTTTTTGGCTGATTTTGTAGAGCCAAAAGGGTATTCATGTGTGCAATATCAATGACTTATCGAAAATCCGTTTGGCCCTCACGTGCGGGCGCGTACATGCGGGCGGGCACATTATGCGCAGGCGCATTATCGCGCGCCAGCACAGGATAGAGAAAATTTTTTCATTTTTCTGTTAGGGCCAAAAATGCCAAACTGCCAAAAAAGTATTTGATTTTACAATTGTATTTCCGTTTAGAACGAGGAATCAGCCAAACGGATTAGTCATCAGCCAAAAAGTTTGTATCATTACTGATAGCATAGTAACGACGCGAGTGTTTCGTTTTTAATAAACAAACGACATTTTCACACATGTATGTAATTCTACCCCCCGGACTTATTCCAGAGATAGTTTTGCTTTTCATTAGCAGAGAGATCGGTTATATTGTATTTCTCCACAGTTGAACTGCGACCCACCTTTCGAGGTGGGTTCTTTTTTACGAGGAATAACCCTTTATCTCTGTGGATTAGGTTACTATATTGAAATAAACCTTACGCAGGCTTAGAGGCGACACCACCGTTTCTCCGACGTTAAAGATTGGTGTCGCCTCTTTTCGAATTCATCCTATATCCATCACAATTCTCACCTGCTATCCTTAACAGGACTCCAACATTAAGCGGAGAAAATGTTAGATCGTTATGGTCTACTTTCTATGCTTAACAGAATCACTGTGAGAACTGGACAGAATTCGAATGGTCAACATCCCGAATTATGAATTTAAGACGACCCCGTACCGCCACCAAGGTTTTGAAGGTGCTCTTGCCCGGTGGAATGAAGAATCCTGGGGTTATCTCCTCGAAATGGGGACAGGTAAATCCAAGATATTCATAGACAACGGTTGTATACTTTTCGAACTGGACGAAATCGACACCATATTCCTATTTGCACCAAAAGGGGTCTATCAGAATTGGACTGATAAAGAATTCCCTGCACATATTCCTGATCGAATCTATAAGAATGCAATCATCCATTTGTGGCGAGGAGGGAATTCTAAAGGTGAGCTTAAAGAACTAGAACGAGTTTGTACAGCTTCACCTGGAAGATTACGTATCTTCGTTGTAAATATCGAAGCCACTTCTGCATCCAAAATGTTAGAGAAATGGGCACTCCGATTCCTTGCCTCCGGCCGATGCCTTATGGGAATTGATGAAGCCTCAACGATTAAGAACCCTACAGCCCAACGCACTAAAATCCTCATTAAGTGGGGTAAAAAGGCAGAATATCGCCGTATCATGACCGGCACCCCTGTTCCCCGTTCCCCATTAGACCTTTGGGCACAGTGCGAGTTCCTAGAACCAGGTTGTTTGGGCTTCCGTTCTTTCTTCAATTTCCGAGCGCGTTATGCCATCATGGAAAAGAAGATGTTCGGTGGTCGAGAAATCCAAATCGTTGTGGGTCATCGTTATACTGAACAACTATCCAAAACGCTGTCAGGAATAGCCACGATCATTCGCAAGGAAGATTGCCTAGACCTTCCGCCGAAGGTTTACGAAGAGTGGAACGTTTCCCTGACTCCGGAGCAACTTAAAGCTTATACAGAGCTAAAGCAGTTTGCAACAACTGAGCTTGAAGCTGGGAAGTTTGTAACCTCCACTGCGGTTATTACAACGTTGCTTCGGCTGCAACAAATTGTCTGCGGACATGTGGTCGATGAACGGGGGGATGTACACCATATTCCTACCCAGCGACCGTCTGAACTCCTAAATATCATGGAAGATCGTAAGGGTGCCAAAACGATTATCTGGTGCCATTTCCGCCATGATATTGAAGCTGTTAGGGAAGTATTGACAAAAGCAGGATTCCGGGTTGTAACTTATCATGGTGGTACTTCCTCCGATGAACGCGCCGAAGCCATCTATCGATTTCAAGGACAACGATCCGCTGTTCTTAACGGAGAAACATTCACAGATTACTGTTCTCCAGATCAACAAGCCGACGTGTTCTTGGGGACAGAACATGCTGGAGGATATGGTATTACCCTCACAGCTGCTGATATGATAGTATATTATTCAAATGGTTTCGACCTTGAGAAACGTCTGCAGTCTGAAGACCGTGCTCATCGTATTGGTCAGGTTAAATCTGTAACGTATATTGATATGGTCGCCCGAGGTACTGTAGATGAAAAAATCATCGCAGCACTTAAGAAGAAAGAGCAACTAGCCAACATCGTCATGGACGGTCCGGCTCGAATTAGGGATTTGTTTGGATGAACGACGACGAAGATTTCAGCTCTTACCCACTAAGCGTGAGTGAGATTAAATCTGATAAAAGTCAAAAGAGCATCGATTGGTCGCCTCGAGATCTGCTTCTTCGTGTTCTTCGAGATATTGATTCCGGTAAGATTTCTCCGAAAACCCTCATTATGTTTACGAGTGAAGAACATGAAGATGATAAGGTGACAACCAATTACTATGCTTCAGGTGCTCTAATTCATTTGGTCGCAACAATTGAATTGGGTAAGTTTAGATACCTGAGCGAAGCGGAGCAACACTAATGGTTAAGATAACTGAAGAACAAAAGAAAGAACAGGATCAGTTCTGGCCTAAATTCACCATTCGATGTGATGAATGCAAAAGCTTCAACGTCTGGTTACACAATGACCGAGGATGGTCCGAAACCAGTGGTGAGTGGGGTGGGTTACACCTAGTGTGTAAAGACTGTAAAACGCGAACAACCCTTAGTGGATTTTAGCGACGTCTAGCTGGACCATGAGCCAGTTCGAGAGTGAGCGCCGAAATAACTCGAGTTAGATCTCGAACATCGTCGCTCAATTCCTTCACAGCACTGGTGTGCAAATTCAATGCAGTAGGATCAACGATCACTGCAGCGACTTGAGCGGACCCAGGGTTTGGAATGTTTTTCTGTCCATTCTTGTATCCAAACATCGTTAAGATTACAGGAATAGAAACCGAAAACCCAAAGATACAATAAACAATGATTTGAGCCCAGAGAGGAAGCCCCGTAAGATCAGGTAACACGGCTCCCCCCGGCATCAAACGCGGCTCGATAGATATTAACGAGTTCCGTGACCGCGAGTACCGGGTAAATTACCATCCAAGTGCTGACCACGCCTGATAGAGCGAATGCGACAGTGATGCCAACCCACACGATAAATCCGCAGCCAGCGGATACTACACGAATCCAAGGTGTGACGTTTTTACGGGCACCATTAATGATCAAACCCGTAATGCGGAGCATCCCCAATAGCATCATCGTCCAGCCCCAGGACGATTCACTCATAACTGATCGAAAGAACGACCAGTTGTCATCCGCGAATGTTTCCGCTGGAAGCAGCATGGTAACACCCCAGAGGAAAATAATTGCAGCCAGCATCCATTCGGGGAACCTGGGGCCGAACCGATGCTTGATTGATATCCACAATCCCACGTGGGGTTCCATTGTAGGCATGGCCATGTGTCAACCTTTAAGTAGCAGAGACTGCTGCTCCAAGAGTGATCCGCAGCCAGTTGGTGCCGTTGCTGTAAGCAAGGCATGGACTGCCAGCAGCACCATTCGAGCAATAGTAAATCTTGCCTGAAGCGGAAGCAGCTGCCGGAAGACCAGCGACGGCAGCGGAACCAGCAACTTTGCCGATAACCTCAACCCCCTTAGAATCCACTTCAGCTTGAATAGCAGAAGCGCTAGTTTGTCCTCGACGAAGAGCCATGTACTTTACTCCTTGATTGTTGGGTTCTTCTTACAAGCCTCGTGTCGGGAACACGCCTTGTTGTTCGACACGTATTGTACTGCAAAGACAGGGTCTTTGGAGATTGCAACACGTGAAGCTCGATTTGGTGTCATTGACTGATAGCCAGCACCAAGATTACTGACAACCGGAGCCGTCTGGCAAGAGGTCAAGATCGAGCTCACGACAAACACCAGCCATGTCCAATTTCTTGAAATCCGCATCGTCTTTGTCTCTCTTCTTCATCTCTTCGATCGTCTGGTTAGCAATCTTGGCCTGTTCAGCCCGACGAACAATAGCGGCTCCCCAGACCAGAGCCGCCAGTACCGCAACCACCGTGCCAGCGATAATCCCAACTCTGATCATCTGTCCCGCCACCTGCTAAAGACACTCGAAAACAACGGCTTCCCGGTCGTGAACAACGGCTTGTGGGCGAAGTATCGAGCCCATGCCAGCAGTGCTACGGCGACACCGGGGAGGACATAGATGATAATGTCCGTGATCGGACCGTGTAGTTCCTCCGGTAACTGGTAGCCGAACATGGCCACAACCCGAGAGAACACGATAAGCAGTGCCGCGATGGCGACACGTGACTGCCACCAGGGTTCTTGGTTGGTAAGGTGGTCCACAACCGGCGCGATCTCTTCCATGACAGCCTTTGTCACAGGGGCAACGGTCTGTTGGTTGCCGGGAATGGTGGAGGGTGATACAGCCTCAGCCACCTTCTGTTCAACGACCTGTTCCAATTCCTTGGAGAGCTTCTTTGCTCTAGACATAGCGAAT
>ERZ650304.46-NODE-46-length-79021-cov-14.424537_pt1 | contig 79021 bp, 66 predicted proteins | sample MGYA00376240_ERZ650304 | MGnify/ENA primary metagenome ERZ650304 (study PRJEB26733, sample SAMN07839271) | wastewater metagenome | biome: small river; feature: stream; material: water | place: USA: North Carolina | collected 2016-03-01 ...
AAATGATAATCGACAGAATAATTTAAGTTTAGCTATTGAACAATCTATCGCTCAGCTATTTATAGGATAACTATAATAGAAGGCTTAACAAAAATGATAAATTATTTGATAATGTAGTACGCTAGAAAATCTAGCCTATACTTAATGACCTGATTATATTAAATTTAACATATTTCTTCCATAGATGATTTTATCTATTGACAAAACCAACAACTATATGATACAGCAATATGAACACTAATTTATTTTAGGCAAAAAAAAAAGCACCTACAAACCATAATTTGTAGGTGCCAAGAGAAGGGAAAACTAAATCTTATTAACTAATTACTACTATTACTCAGGTACTCCAACGGGTTTCCAGTTTTTAAACCCAGATGTCGAGAAATAAACATCACCACAATTTGTTCCAGCAAACTGGAGATTTGCACCAGGAAAAGACGTCACAACATTATTTACGGTACAACCATCTGACATTGATTCAGGAAGTATACCGCCAAAATTAGTCCAACTTTCAAATGCTGGAGCTAAAGAATAATACGCTGAAAAAGTCGCCGCACCATATTGCATTAGTGTGTAGACATCACTGGTGGTTTGATCAATTACAATCATGCTTGTATTGCCACCAAGATCATTACCCAATCTACTCCAGCTACCATTTACTCCAGGCGAATAATAAACTGATCCACGATTGGTTCCTACATAAACACTGCCAGACTCCGAATTAGTGCTTGAATCAACACTAATAGCAGTAATTTCATCCGTTATACCAGAATTGCCAACATGAACCCATGATTCCGAAACTAAATTACCAGGGTTAACATTAGCTACATAAACATTGCCCTTTGAAGAACCAACAAAAATACTCTCAGCATTATTAGCAGAAACCAGATAAATACCATACTCAGTAGTTACCAAACCACCATCAGGTAATTTACCTTTGCCTATTTCTTGCCAATTACCACTGATACTAGTTGCGTAAATAAAACCGCTATTAGTTGCAACAAATAAATTACCAGACTCATCAATCTGTGATCCATATGGAATAGAGTTACCAGGTAAAACCGCCCCACCCAGCTGCTTCCAGTTGCTTGCTCCTCCAATTGACAGGTAAGCATTACCACTGCTAGTTATGGCATATACATCCTTAGTTAAGCGATCATAATCCATATCGAGTATTGATGATGAATCTGGAATTATAGTAGAAATTTGCTCCCATTCAGTTGAGCTTTCCGTCAGGGGATCAATCCGAGCCCTATAAATATGCCCTAGAGTTGAAGCAGCATAAATTTTATGTGACCCTGTTGCGACTTCTAGATCAGTGAGCCCTCCATAATCAGGAAGTTGACCAGACTTGACATCAAAATTATTTGAATATCCGGTAGTATAATGATCCGAAGTTGCAGAAATTTTGCAACTAACGCAAATTATGTAACCATTAACATCAACCGTCGCAATAGGGCTCTCAGGTGATAAAACTACTACAGATGGTTCCACCAAGATACCATACGGACCTTGTACAGTAACTTCAATTGATTCAGACAGCTTATCATTGCTACTTATCTTTAATTCCCAGTTCTGATTTAAATATAAGTTGGGAATATTCTGCGATACATGTAAGCTCGGTGACGAAGTATTGGCATTACTAGTGCTACTACTTCCACTACCACAACCAGATAAACCAAGCAGAAATAATCCAGGTACAACCAAAGCAAATTTACCTAATAACTTTCTCATTTTGAATATTCCATCTTTGAAATGCTTACTGTTTGCCAGATAATTAGCAATGTAAAACATAATTGTTATAACCAAAGCCAGCTGGTAAATTATTATTAACTACCAGCTGAGGCTTATTATTTATTTTTATCTTGGATTTGCAATTTGCTCAAGTTTAGCTCTGCTATAATTTGCGATATAGTTAGCCGTTATTGTATCTTCCCATTTATAATTACCACTTTCCTGTTGGTTATCAAGAGAACGATTATAGCCGTGACAAGATAACATTGTATGATCAGAAAGCTTATCCTCACAACGATACTTCAATGCACTGATCTCTTCAAATGTAATATCATAATAACTAATACCATTAGATGAATAAGGATATACAATGATACTGAGCCCACTTGGTTGACAAATTGCCGAACTACACTTTGCTACTTTGCTAGCTATTTCACCATTTGAGTATGAAAACTGGCTCTCACCATCTTTGGTAAATTTATCATTCGGGAAAAGCTTAACGCTGATTTGAGATTCAGCCGTAGCACCGCCAAGTTTACTATTCAGATTTAGAAAATTCTTGGCTGTGTAAACTTTAGAGTAAAAATCTAACTCTTCTAGATTAATTGGAAAGTTTGTGTTAATGTTTTGGATTATTAAAGGTAAGATAGTTTTAGCACATTGTTCCGTATCAATATAGCATAAAGATGATTGAGAAGATATGTATTCCTCACGAAGTTCAAGTTGATACAGCAGATCATTTGTAATATTTGTATTTGCTGCGTTAGATAAACCACTCAAGCTACCTTTTAATGTAGCATACAATTTAACCGTATTCAGATATAAATTTTGTAATTTCTCAATTGCCGCCTTACCCTCTGGGGAGGTGCCTGATTCGTTAATTTTACCAATAACACCTTCATAAGTCGCCAAAGAAGGATTAAGGTATGCTACTTTATTAGGTAAAATTTCCTTAGTCGTAGAATCTGTAATTTGACTTGGCAGCGTTTTACTATATTCTATCAATTTATTCATTATATTCTGACAACTTGTAAAATCGTCTACACTACAAGTTACTACAGTACTATCTACTGCATTGGTTAAAGCTCCAGGATCACCACCGATTTGAGAAACGTGAACCTGAATAGTTGCTTTCTGATTAGTTGCCTTCTCTGCGGACTTAATCTCAGCAGACAAACTAGCAAACGAGCCGTAAGACGCATCAAGCGTTGCACCAAACTCAGATGCTTCTGCTGAATTTGATAGCTTAATGGTCACAAGCCCTTTTACCTGAGCCATATATTGTTCAGAGTTAACAAATGAATCGCCGCAGTTGTTATAAAAGCTAGGATTTAGGTTACCATTGGTTAGGTAAATTGAGTTAAAAAAAGTGGGGTAGTCTTTTCCATAATTTGTACTAATTAATTGATGTAAACCTCCCGCGGATGCAACAAACTCAAATCCGATTTCATCCTCGTTGAATAAAGAGTCGCTATTATAACTCGCACTTGCGCTTGCTGAAAATAATGAATAACCACCCGACAAAGCTGCCGAAATTGCCATAGTTTGAGACACCGATTTAGAAGCTTTATCACTTGTTATCGTGAGCGCCTCAGGAATTTTATCTGATCTAGAATAGTTTTCTGGAGCAAACATATCGCCATAAGGGATAAGGCATGAATCACCAGAAAGCACTGCATTACTTGAGTTAAGGCCTGGTTTACCAAGTCGGCTACCATTTGCCCCCCAACTTGAGACCTCTACTTCCTGAGGTGTCTTTAATTCTGAAGGCAAAGAGATAGCCTTACCTTCTTTTATTGCCTTCAAAATAATAGCATTTCGTTGATTAAACACTGCACGCAAGTTATCTTGTTGCGTTGAAGCACTACTTTTCACACCACCATCATTACATCCAGATAGTGCAAGTAAGATTAACGTTACCGCGGTTAACTTAGGAAAGAAATATTGTTGACTATTTGTAGCTTGACTTTTAATTTTGGTAGATGTTTTCATCTTAAATATCCTTGTAATTTATAGAGCATTTGACTTTCTAATTATTTGTATCTTTAAAGCAATTTAGATAGCGATCAATGCTCAACTGGTTAGCACATACATCTTTGACAATAGAAACCTCATGGTAAGCTGGACCTGTATCATTACTATCATTATAATTATAAAGTATCTCATGTAACAGTGCTATATCTCCATTGCGTCTAATTCCATTAAAATCTTCTTTGTTACTATTTAGACTATAAACTGAAGAAAAAAAGAACATAAAATCTCGACCCTGTATACCTACCGCCCATCCATTATAACCATAATAAAAATTAGTAGATCCATCTTGAACTTTACTTGGGGTTATAATCATTGATCCATAGCGCTCCTCCTGATCAGTCTGCGCGACATAAACCAAAGTATTATAGCCAGTGTTACGTAATTGTGCAGTATCCATGCCAGCAACAGTAAAGTTTAAATTCTGCCCTAAAGTCTTACTATCTATCGCCGACCATGCAGGAATGGTAATTTCTGAGCTGCTATTTAGTTCTCTAAAATTCCAGTTATTATTTACTACAACACCATTATCAAGCTTGGCAAGAATGTAAGTTCCACGCAAAGCTTCAAAAGAAGATAGTTTTACTTCGTGACCAAGATCATTTTTTATAATCATAACCTTCCACGTCGAGCCGACTAAAGCATCTGCCGAGGTACAAATTACCGAGGCAGAAAGCAACAACACTAATTGTTTAAACTTTGAAATTCTTTTCATTTTAAATCCCCTTTAAATAAAACTAGTCTTATCATAAGGGTAAGCTTAACTATAGCTAACCCTAAACCATTATTTCAATCATAACCATCTGACAGCAAACCATAAGTTATGTTTAATATATGATTTACTCAGTAAGCTATAGTAACAAATAAGAACTAATGTTTACAATAGATAAAAACATCTATTGACAAACACAAATCACCAATAAAACAGATACAAATCAAACAATTAACAAAATAACTAGGGTGATATCAACATATAATTGGCTTGATTTATTGAAGATCGGCATAAACGGCAATATAACAGTTACAATTAGCTACAACAATTAATACCTTGGAAATACTACCAATAGTATATCGCCAGTAAAAAATTGAATTATGAAGCTCATAATCATCTTTTTTATCAATCTATTGCCTCCAAAAATCAAAGACTACTAGTATATTTCTTTCTCAAAAAGATTAAAAATAATTATTTAGTCGTTACCTTGCCAACTCCAAAATATAACTTAGTATCAGTAGTAATACCACTATTTAGGCCTGTAGTTACACCGAATAGCGTTGGATTACCAGCATTGTCATAACTAACTGGGACAGAAGAAGCATAAGTTCCATTAAAATCCTCCCATTTAATTTGGGCGTATTTATACAAACGTGGTGCTCTAACATCTATCGTACCAAGTTTATTTCCAACTGACACTCTTTGATTTCCTTCTCCGTCTTTCCCTAGTAAAGTTATCACCGTACTCCTGCTAGTATTATTATCAAAGAAATTCTCGGAATATTTAATAAGCAAACTACCAGTATACTTATCTATGGTTCCAATCTCAGCCCATATTCTTTGCCTTGCTTTGCTATCATTAGAGCCATAATCATTGTGTACAATAAGTACCAACCGATTACCACTATCATCTTTACCAAGATAGGCTACACTTGGGTAGTTTCCTTCGATGTAGTGATTTCCATCCCAAAAATTATCAGCATCTCTCCACGAAATAGCATTATTGGCTTTATTTACTGTACCAATTTTAGCTTGTAATATATTATTTTGTTTCTGATAGACAATTAAGACCTCCTGATTACCATCTCGATTTTTACCGATCGCTGCCATAGAAGAACCTGCTCCATAAAACATTCCTTCGCCAGCTAAAGAAAATTTGCTCCAAACAAGAACATCTCCTTGAACGATTGTACCAATACCCGCCATTATCTTCGACAGATTACTACCACTAGAGCCAAGTTGTTCATACGTGGCAACAATTTGTGGATCTCCATGTTGATCAACATCTTCTAGTGATACCACTGACGGATTATCTCCAGAACCATTAAATAATGGATTTAGTTCTTTACGCCAATTATATATATTATTATTTCCATAAACGGTTGAAGTTGCTGCCCAAATATTACCACTACTATAACTAGGTCTATCTCTGTATAAAAGAACTACCCCCTGCCCATCTTTATTAGTTAAACCACCTACCGTAGCTAAACTAGGGTTTCTACCCTCTATGGGAGTTCCATATACAGGAATTGTTCTCCAATCCCAATTAATATCTGCGAATAAATTAAAAGATAGACTGGCCAACAGCATTGACAAAAATGATTTAGGATATTTTAATTTCATTTACTTTAACTTTCTTTAATAGTATTATTAATAATAGACTCTCGAATAAAACTAGTTGCCAAACCTAGAGTTAATATTTTTTTAATTGCTTTCTCTTATCTTAAAATAATCTACCCCCAGCTACAACCCGAGGCTTACCTGTCGACGGCAATGGTTTGTTCTCTTTTATCGCTTTAGTTAGCTCAAATAACGCTTTTTGCCAATCGTGCTCAGTATCATAAGTTTTATATAGATTATATAGCTCCAAAGGCAAATCAAAATGATCTCCAAGACTGCTATCATTTAGCACATTATAAACCCGGCGACGAATTTCTTCTTCACCAAATCCTGTATCATGATTTAATTGCCACAACAAGCATTCTCCAGATGTTTTTGCTGTAATAGCCATGTTTGGAACCCGTGACTTATCATATATAAAATAATCACAGCCTATTTCGTCATTCTCTTTGGCATGATTAGCAATAACCCGCTGATTGAAAACAAGAATACGATAAGTTTTACCTTCAATAAGAGTATTTAGACTATCAGTAGTTTCACACTTAAGTCTACTGTCAGGCATTAAATTACATTTAAGTTGACCATCAAGCAACTTATGCCACGAACGCTCTTGAATCGAATATGGAACACTTTGAGTAAAATCACCTTTTATATCCTTTGTTAACCGTGGCTCTACCGTCAACTTTATAGTCACAGGTTTATTAGTCGCTATAATCTGCGTTTTACCTTCAAAAGCTCCTGTATTACTATCCCTACTGCATGAAGTCATTAAAGCTGTGGCTATTCCCATACATAAACATAATTTCACAACATGATGTCTAAGGATGTTTCTATTCATGGTTATTTCTCAAGTTCTTTTGTATAGTCAGGAGTGCCTAAACGATATATACTTCTTATGAGCTTAAATTTTTACAGAATGATTAACTAAATAGATTTTAGTAATTAGCAGCTCACCACAAAGCGAACTGCTAATTAATACTCAAGCAATTAGTTTGCTTTTATTGTATTTACATAATTATTACTAAATTTCTCGTCACCGATCCACTTACCTTCGACATAGTACAAATTAGTTCCATCTGAAGCAAGGTAATCGCATGAGAAATATCCTGGTTGTGACGCATTAGCAAATTTTGACCAGCTAAAATCATTGCTAGAACCAACAGGATGATTTGCATAAACAAAATCAGACTCAGCACAAGCATATATCGTATTTTTAACATAGCTTGAATCATTTATATTACGATCACCCGGTCCATACTTAGCCCACGGAGTACTGCTACCACTACTAAGTTGTTTGGAATAGGTCTGAGAAGTAGTCACCATAACAAAATTTGACTCGGTATTTACTCTAGATGCATAAAGAACGGTTCCAGTACTATCGTCTATCGCCAGTAAATCACCATCTCCCGGCACATAAAAATCAGGTACGGATTCAAGTTTATTGCTATCAAGCTTGACCGTATATAATCCTGATTCATTTTGATCTGTTAAATAAAGATTACCCGCGTAGTACTCTAATTTATTAAAGGCTACAGTAAAAGGAATATCAATGTTTGCTACAGCCCAAGTATTATCTTTTGTATGATAAGTCAACAAGAAGTCATTTCCTGTCTGTGCCTGAGTACCTAGAGCATAAATATTCCCCTTGTTATCATCAATAATTTGTGATGTAACCAGAATATTGTTAGGCGCTTGTAAATCACACGTCATATTGCCAGGAATATTTTTAACTGAAAGTTTACACAGTTTCCCATTTTGACCTACGCTCAGAACCGCATTAGTCGCTGGATCATAAACAAGACCATGTATGGTTTGGGTATCTACACTATTGGTCTGGTTATTACTACCTGACGAGCTATTTGTCCCGTTACACGCAGTAAGAATAACGCTGGATAGAATCAATCCGGCTACTAAACTATTACTCAATTTGTTATTTTTCATAATATTCTTCTTTCTATATTTTATTAATGTTTACTAATAAATTCCCGCACCACAAGCAGTGCGGTATTGCTTGAATATTGCTTACCAATGGCAATTTAAATCCAAAACGATTAAAGTGGGCTATCTGTTTGCTTTGTAAATTGTATATCAACACTGTTTAGACCATTTTTACAAGTAAAGGTGCGCGTATTTGCAAATTTATTATCCCCACTTGCTGGCAAACATTTATATGTCTTAACAACTCCAAATAACCCCTTGTATGGAATATCAAAGCGGCTAATATATGAAACACCATTTTCTTCAGCTTGATAAGCTTGTACAATTTTGTTATTTGTCTTACTGTCCGTAGTATGTGTTGCAAATGTATTTGCAAAAGAAATCGGCACAAGATAAGTCAGATTACCACCAACAATATATGACCAAGAGTTATTCAATTGTCCATATTTGTCTTTATCAAAGTTGTAAGTAGAAGTACTATTTTTAAAGGTAGCTTCTATATTTTCAACAATTGCCGGACATGTTTCTGCTTGAGCATTAAAACAGTCAATCGCTTTTGATTTAATATAATCAATTCGATTATTCAGAACTTTTATCTGTGCTGCAATATACGAATTAACATCAGGCTGAATAGGTAAAGAATTAGCTTTATAATGGTTTAAAAAGTCAATGCGAGATTGTGAGGTTGTTAAAGCATCAGAAACCTTACCTTGAGCAGTTACTGCAGCTGCAGATAATTGTTTTGGAGCTGGAACAGAAATACCAATGCTAGAATACGAATATATTGTAGGACTGAAATAATATAATCGATCCGCAATCATTGTACGGTCGTTGTTCATAATTTGATCATTAACACTAGTTGCATAGGTATTAACCTCAGTAATTAAATCAGAACATTTTTTCATTGCCCCAGAAGAACAACTGGCAAAATCAGTGCTTCCAAAGATCTCGGCTAATTTATCAGGTGTACCACCCTTCTGAATCGCAGATACGGTTACTACTGCATTACTACTTAAAGATGATTCAGCATAATTTATCGCGTTATTAAGCGTTATATTTGCACTTTCTTTAGCTTTTGCTGTCAGATTGGCACTTTCAAGAAATTTTAACTTATCTTCTTTACTACTAAATTTAATACCTACATTTACACCAAGGACAACTCCAGCATCCATATCGCCAACAAAAGAGTCTCCGCAAGTCTGGAAAAATGCATTATCTCCTCCAGCTAATGCAGCTTGCCCATTACTACCAAGATTATTATTTCCCTGACCAGTTTTTAAGCTTGCTTTTGCTGAGTAGGCATACAAATAAGTTAAGTTATAAGTATAATCCGTATCCGTCGCTCCTGCAGAGAACTCCGCACCAGCACCAGCTGTCACAAAAGTTGAAACTTTTCCAGACGCATCAGATTTAAGATTTAATGCACGGGAAATATTAGAATCAGAAGCAGCATTACTGAAACTCAGCTCAATGCGTGGTGATGCGCCAAGCTCAATATTCCCATTAGTATTCATACAGATAGTTGAACTAATTGGCATCTCTGTTGCATACAAAGTTGGAACACCCAGTTTTGCCCAGTCTTCGCTGACAGCACCCTGTAAGCTCTTATTTTTGGACGAAGAGCTTAGGCTCTGACTTGCAAATACGCCGCCAGTGAAAACCCCGAGCAAAGCACAAGTTAATATTAATTTTCTCTTTTTCATTACAGTTTCCTTTTATAAATTGTTTATATATTTCTTGGTTGTGCCAACTGATATTTCATAAAGTATGATTCCTATGGAAAAAAGACTACTGCATACGACAGAAGAATATGCAGCAGTAATAAGGGTTAACACTCACGAACTTTAATACCAATTGTACAAATAAACTACAAAGCTACAATAAAAAGCCAATCTCCAGACAGAATGTTACTAAACAACTACATATACACACAATAGTTAAAATCATCTATTGACAAAATTTAAAACACACAATACAATTATTAATCAAATAGTTACGCAAAAATCATAGAGCTAAATAGCTGCAACATTGTAATACAAGACTATTACAAGCTCTACCAAAGTCGCAATAAACAACACCGACCACACACTTTTATACTCAATCCAAACAAAATAAAACTAACTTAACTGCTAGCTAGGTCTTAAAATGCACCTCTTTATGCAAAAAGGTGGAAAAAAATTCCACCTAATAAAAAATATTGATTTATTTTCCAGCAGCAACAGCCACCCAGCTTTCGCCAGCACCCAAAGAAGTATAGAAAACATATCCAGCAGTACTAGCGGCATACAATCTGCCACGCGCATCAATAGCAGTTGCATTACTTGGCATAAAATCAATTGGCAATCTACCATTTCCTAGCTGTAGCCAGCTATTAGTACCCGTATCCAGTATATAAGCATAACCATAAGCAGTTGAAGCATATAGATTACCTGCTGCATCTTCAGTTAAGTCAGTTACCAGCCCATGATCAGGCAAGGCGCCATTCCCAGCTAGAGTCCAGTTCATGACCGGATTAGGACCAACATCAATATAATAAACCAAACCACCAGTAGTACCTGCATATACCCGAGTTCCAATATTCTCAATGGCTTGACATGTCCCCCCCAAACCACTCCCACCAGCCGCAACTACCCAAGCTGTCGCGCCGTAGTTACTCGAGAAATAGACTAATCCATTACTGGTACCTACAGCAATATTTCCCAGACGAGTTGCTTTCATAGTATTAATCGTACCATTGGCATCAGGAATTGGACCAGCAGCAACTGCTGCCCAATCACCAGTACCTGACTCAGATTTATAGACATTACGCGCAAAGCTTGCCGCTATTACATCATCAGTTGGAGTAGTTGCGATATATGTAATTCCATCATTGTCGGGTATGGGGCTTCCCCCGATCAGCTGCCAAGTTGATGATTCAACCGCATACTTATCCAAATAGACATTTCCATTAGCAGTAGAAACATATAGATCCCGATCATTCTGGATCAGCGCTTTAGTAATATTTCCACTATCAGGAACTGGTATATTGTTGATAAGCTGCCATGACTCGGTTGCCAATCTTGACAGATAAACATAACCACCATTAGTCCCGGCTATTACATTTTCTTCGGTATCAACATCAATAGTATTAACACTTGCTCCATTTGGAACTCTCGCCGCAGCTGGTGGTGGTGCTGGGGTTGGACCAGGTGTTGGCGTAGGGGTTGGAACTGGCGTTGGTGTTGCCCCCCCACCATTACAACCTGCCAAAGCGATACCAAGTAGAGCGGCAAAAATGATATTTTGTTTAAATACATAATTTTTCATATTTTTTCCTTAACTTAGGAGATGAATGAGCCATGCAAGCATGAGCTCATTCATACAAAGACTAGATTAATTAGCTTTACAGTATTGTGGATAATCAGAACATGGAATAATTGCCTGAGTGATCAAGTGAACTTTATCTATACCGGAATCTCTTGGGTCACTATCGTCGTAAAAATACTCTCTTATTGATTTTAATTCAAAGGATTTACTTCCGTTATAGACGATCAGTGCCGGAGTCCATAAGTTATACCTATTAGTGTCGACAAATTTATTAAATATTGCAGCATCATCATTCCGATTAAGCATCCTACATGATGTATAGCCGGGCTGAATTGACTTACCATCAGTGTAACGCTGAAAATCAGTTTTGCCATCAACTCCAGATGGGCAAGATGCGTTAAAGATAAATGTGCCTCCATCTGCGGCCGCATTTGCATCCAATTCTGCATTAATAGAATAAGCTATTCCTCCAGTACCATTTAAAACATAATTATCATATGAACTCGCATTACTCGTTGATAATAGAGTAAACGTATCATTTTTTAAAGATGAATTACCATCAATCAAAAGTCTATTGGAGTCAAATTTCGCAACAGTTGCCCATTCGGTTAAACCATTTCCAGTATAAACATGTTGTTTCAGTACATCACCATAGATACTAAGACCTCGATCATTGTTCCTCGTCATATCAAACGCATAGGTATTTGGACTTGAGTTGCCATGAAATATACCTATCGCATCCGCATTTGTAATTGCTGGTTCCCACGTCTTATAGCTATCGCAGCGGAACGAGTCATTACTCTCAACAAAATATGCAATTGCCGCAGATGGATGTTCACAGTCAGAGAACTTAAATGGCATACCTCTTGCTCCCACATACCAATCAGTTGAAATGGTTGATGCATTCTTGAGATTATCTGGTAAATTTACATATTGACTTGGTTTCACTTTGAACATCAAACGATCACCATCATAAAAACCACTTTCTGCCACAGGATAAAGGCTACAATTTTTATCATTCAAATCCGCTGGTTTAACCCCAAAACCACAAGTATAATAATTAACATAACCACCAAAGGTATAGAAAACACTAGACTCTCCCACTCCTCCTCTTGGCAGACTGTTAATATCTAATGTAGTATAATGCTTAGGGTACATTTCTGAGTATGGACGCAATGCTACTTCGTATTTATAGCTCTTCCCATCTACTGTATATGAAGTAGGTAGAGCTGGTAATGTCTTCGTAGTCAATGGATTATCCGATACCGTATATTTATAAACTGTATTAAACATAATATTTGTACGCGCAGTATACAACATCAATAAGTTATTCTCTTTATTGATATAGTCATCTTCTAAATCTTTAAGAGTAGTTACTTTTTTAACCTCAAAATTAATTGCCGGGATTCCTTCATAACCGCTAATCTGCGGAATATAACTTTTAGAATTGGTTTGCAATGCATTAACCGCGGCAAGAAAATTTAGATAATTATTAGTATGCTCAATTGCAAATGCTCCCTGAAGTGAGTTATAGGCAGACTGTAATATAAATACCAATGAGGCATTATATTGAGCTATAGTATCAGCATAGTTTGTGGAAGCTGTTCCCTGCACTGGAACCTGGGTCTTAAGGTTCGCAAACATTGAATCTAAAACCTGAATCAGAGCACTTTGGTTTGCATTTGTAACTTGAGTTACTTTTGAAAAATCGCCATTATAGCCAGCATCGATTTTTGCAGCACTAATATTTACTAAGGCATCAGCAAAAGACTGTTTATCAGAAATACTGATACTTAGATCGCCAGAGTAAGCAGCCAAATCTTTAGCTACGCCCATAAAATCAAGTTGTGTATCCGTGTTACACGAAGTACCAAATTCATCAAAGCCAAGTCCACTGTAGCCAAAATAATGGTAAGCCAAATCAGAAGTACTCAACATACAGCTGCCAAGACTTGAATTTAAATTGGGACCATAAGATATTTGGGACATTGCTGAAAATAATTTATGCTGCGCACTATTTGCACTATTCGCGCTTTGCTCTTTTAAAGATTGATAAAAAATATTATTTGTTCTAGTCATTTGCTGATCCAATGCAGCAACTTTAGACTGCAACCGTGAAAGCTGCGCAGTGATATTATTCGGATCATATTCAGCTGCAGGTTCTGGAGTCGTAAAGGCATCAATCAATGGTCCTGCAAAAGCAGCAATAGCTATAGATAGAACAGGTCCAACAACAGGAACGAAAGCAACCGCACCAGAAACAACAGTTATCCCCGCATTAACGCCATCACTCACATTCAAAGATTTCTCACTTGCTAACTGATTACTCTTCAAGTTTGGATCAAAAGCAAGCTTTATATCCTTAGGTGTGTAAAAATCACGATTTATAACCTCATAATTAACAGGTCCCTTTACAGCATTTTTCACTCGCTCAATAAATGCAGCATGATTTGCATCATTATTGTTAACAATTGCCTGAGCAGCTTGTAGAGAATTAGATGACCCATCTGCTGTAGAACGCCCACCGTTACATCCAGCGAGAAATAGACTCACCGCCAGCACACAGGCTATTGGCTTTAATTTTTGTGTTTTCATATTACTTTTTCCTTTAAATATTTCACAACTTTTCAATATGAACTTATTGCAATATTCGACAGACGAACATCACAGTAGGAATAATCGCTTACTACCTTAAGCCCCGATTGTATGATGGCAGGTTAATTTTCAACAATAGATATTTTTATCTATTGACAAATTATTTTTGCATTTTACCAATACATTACAACAACCTAACAAATTACACAGATGCAAAATACGCATCAATTAGTACAAAATAGCACGCAACGTTACTTATTGCAACAATTTTTGTTTAGGCATAACCGCAACAGAATAGACAAAATTATCTATTGCACTCATGTTGACTATCGACATACAATACGGCGCTCTCATAACGTGGATTGCCCCACTCTGGCAAAATAAAGCAAAGTGGGATCTCCGCATAGAGTGAAAAAAACAAATTCAAAAATTGATAACATGGGGATTGATATGCGATACATAATTTTTAACAACCATCCAGCAGATATAATCAAATGTAACTGTGAGAAAGGGCAAGTTGAATCGTTCTTGACAATAGGTAATAAGCTCTTACCTATTAAAAAAATTAGCTACAAAGGAAAAAGTAAATTTATGATACATTGTAAATTTCCTTCACATAAGACCGAACGAGATTTTGTGCGTTCAATACTAACCAAAATGCAACTTAAGCATGAAATATTTGAATTTAATCTATAAAATTACATACCCACACAGTATATTGATTTAATTACATTTACCAATTATAAATAAGTAGGTTATATGAAACAATTCTTAATAAAAACAGATGAAGCTTTATCTCATCAAATGATGCCGTTAGTTAACCAAAATATCTTACACGTTATCTATGATAGGGATTGCCGTATTGTTGCATGTTCTGAACTTTCTGCACGATCAGTAGGTTTAAGCTCTTGGTATGAGGCTATCGGAGCGTCGTACCAAGATACCGATAATTTGGAATATATGAAGATGATATTTGGGTGTAAATATAATAACCTATTTTATGACAAGATTGCAAAATGTGCAAAAAAAATACTCTCTATACACAAGGCGGTATTAAATAATAATCGCATAATTAGCTACATAGATTATATGCCGTATAATGAAGTATTTGTACCATATCTTATTACATGTGCACCAATTGCGTATAACGGAAATCAAGCTATTGGGATACAAAGTTTTGCACAAAAATGTGACTATCTCAATATATTATCACATACTCAAATAATCAGAAATATGTTTGAGATTAAACCAGAAATCGATTGTGAAGAGAATAGCACAGAAAACCCAGTGCTAACTAAAAGAGAACATGAAATTGTTTTTTTATTAGCAAACGGACTATCTACCGATGAGATATTTGAGTTTCTGGGAACCAGTCGCAGCACCATAAGCAACATTATTGCATCAAGACTATCTCCTAAATTTGGACTTTTTGGATCGAGTGCTAAGTTACTATCCAAAATTGCTAAAAAGAAAGGCTACCATAAATTAGTTCCAGAATCATTGTCTGTACCGTGTGTTATTATTCTTGATGAGCAACTCTCAAATGAAATTCATTAATTACCAACTGCAATGCAACGGAAATTTGTCAATGAACGGCAAACATCGCAGTTTAATCCCGATTCCATAAAAACCTTGGCTTAAACTTCACCGGATCAATTTTATCAATCTTGCAATCAATGTTATGATCGCTGTCAATCAACAATCAAGCGAATATTCTTTACGCTAATACCAACTTTAACTGCCAAAAAGCCGTCTTTAACTTGTAGCCCAAGAAATATAACCTATCTATTTTTGTATTGTTGTTATACACAAATGTAGGTATACATCTCACGTATGAGAAGTTATAATAATGCTCAAGAGAACGAATTACAACTTTTTGAGGAAAACCTTCATGAAATTGAATAAATTAAGCCTGATTTTGTGTTCTGCTTTGGGCTCAGTTGCATTTTCTGCTAATGCAGAAATTCCTGAGAATCTTAAATTTTGCAATCTAAGTAATAGCGAAGCGCAAATAAAAATAGTTGGACGGAAAAATGCCGATATCGAAGTTGATGGTGGGCATGGACCTAATACCAAAATGGATATACAGATGGGATCTGGTCAATGCAAAAATATTCATGTGCTTTATGAGCATACTAACCAATCTCGCTCTCATACTGAAATTACGCTGCAAGTATCAGAAAAAAAAGACGGTCAATGGAAAAACGGCGAGAAATTTAACATTAATAGCGACCCATGGAATCTTAGTAAATACAACGAAGGTTGGTCAATAAATACTTATTCACGGGATAATAGTAGTGAACTTCACGTAATGTTCCCAGCTATTGAAGGTGGATATTACAACCAAAACTATAGTCAATATACCAAATTAGGAAATAATCAGTTCTTTGATGTATTCAAGCACAATGGCGGTCGTGATGTGTTTAAACCATACCCTAGTAATCATGAACAAATTTTGTATCTCTACGCAAAACGACTCAATAACTTACCCGCACAAGAGATAACTAACTTTATTGATTTAAACTATAGTAATGCATTTAACCAAATTAAAGCTAATAATAAAACCAGCTTTTTTTATCCTCTTATGGGTCTAACTGATAAAGCAAAGTATAGTAAAGAAACAACAACTAAAGTACATAATAACGAGCGCTTTAATCTTACTAAAGTTTGTGATATTAATTATGAATTGAATGAAAATATCACACCGGAGACTAAAGTTGAACTATCTAAATTTGAGGGGACTTCCGCGTCTTCAGAAATAAATACAGTCGCAACGTTTACCGGAAACGATCACTCTCCTATAATAGAGTTTACACCCGAGTTTAAAAAAGAGCTAACAACTACTAATACCACAACCAATACTTCCACTGGATCACTTCAGATTGGATATAAGTTTAAACAAAGTGGAGGATTTAAGTTAGTTGCTAATGCTGAGCTTAGTTATGAAGGTAATTTTAAAATGGCTAGTGAAAAAAACGTTACCACAACTAATAAAACTATTACGAACATTACATTGCCGCGCATGGAAGTAGTAGTACCGCCAAACAAAATAGTTACGGTAACCGCTCAGATTGAAGAGGCTAAATTCAGCGGAAAATTTGTAACACGTTACCCGGTTAAAAATACTTTTGCACGCGTAATAATGAATAAACCAATGTCAACTAGTTGTGATGATGCAGATTACCTTATCAATGTCAGTGACATGATGAAATTCAATGGATTAAGCAATAATTCAATCTTTAGTGCTTCAGAAAGTACTGATACGCTTTATGTAGAAGATAAATTTAATTTTACTTCAGTTGCTGGTTACAAACTAATTGTTAAATTATGGGAACAACCTAAAATTGCAGGTAAAGATAAACGTCAACTAATGACTACAAACAAGAGTGGCAAACAATTGATTAAAACAATTGAAATACCATTTGATGCCAAACAAAACAAAACAGGTATCAAACTGGAGCTAAAAGACGGAGCAACTCAACCGTCAAAACCTAAAGTTGATAAAAATTTACAAATTAATCCATTTAAATCTAATTAATTTTAAAGAAGAATAACCATGAAACAAATAAAACCAATTTTACTACTCTCAACTCTAATCTATTGTGGCAGTTCATACGCGGATTGGCCTGTTGCGTTTAATTTATGTAATCATTCACATTCAGCTTATAACGTCACCCTATCAAATTTTAATAATATTAGCTGGAGAATCGGCAGCGGCGGTGACTGGGATAAGAACACCAACCTTGAACTAAAAGAACATCAATGTACACTAATATTTGTTAAGCCAAATGAACATAATTATAATAAGTACTCAAGTTTTAAAGTCGATTACTCTGGAAAAGGCGGACATGCAAGTTTCTTCCTAAAAACAGATCCTAATGATATCAAACATCTTGAAGCCAACGTTGCACATTGGACTATGTATACTTGGTGGGCAAATAATAACAATATGAAGATTGAAGCCCCCGTGAAAAAAATTACTCGTTGCCAAAATGGCGCTTGTCAGGATATTTCAAATAATAAACTGACTACATGGATGGTGAGTGAAAATACGAATAATAAATATTCTGATGGTAGTTATAAATTTTATTCTGTTGACCAAACTACAAAAGTTCAAAATATTAATTTACTACAAACCACAGACAATCCAGAGAACTATACCAATGAAGAGAAGGCATTACTTGCAGAAGTTTATAAAAATCTCAAAGCATTAATACCACAATGGCATAGTCAGCATAAAACTGGTCCATTAGACTTAACGATTCGGAGAAATGATGGTAAGAGTCTTGACCTATGGCAACGTGGTGCAATTTGTAAATTATATGATCCATATGTAAATGTTGATTATACTAATGTCTCGATGGAGCCTGCTGGTGTGCCAAAAGTATCTGCATTATCACCAATCGCAGTTACTACGGAAGACTATACTAACAGCAGTGAATCAGCAACTAAATTTAGGTCACTTGAAGTAGCGACAACTTCGATTAAAGTGTTTAGTGATACAACTAAAAACACCTTATCTTTTAAAAACAATGTAACTGTTACAAGCACTATAAAAGTGCCAGCAGTTTCTGACACTTCAAAATCAATCTCGATTGAAATGGAAGTTGCGAATGGTAAAACGACACTAAATGAAGCGCAAAAGAGCCAGACCATCATTAGCCCATCAAATAATGTTGTTGTCCCAGCTAAGTCAAAATTTCACGCAGTAGTTAATCTCGCAACTCAAAAAGTTGCAGGGAAGGTTTATGTCAATTACCCAATTAAGGACTACAATATTTCTGGTGATTGGGCACTGGATGGTAATTGCCGCAATAAAAACGATAGCAACCTAGTTCCGGTCAAAGTTCGCCTAGATTTCCTAGCGATGGACAGTATAGATCCAGATAAATTTGGCGTGGAAAAATCTTCTGGATCAGGAACCAAGATTGCTTTGCGTGATTATCACGAATATACAACTGAGGTTGGTTATAACTATTCAAGAACCTCTAAAATTACACCACTATCTGGTGGAGCGGCTTATATGGTTACTGAATCAATGCCGTACTATTACGCAGATAAAATACCAGCTAACACGGCAAAATCATATTCTAAACCATTAATCTAAATTAAACCCTGTCGGCGACTATTTAGTTTGCCGACAGCTTTCATTTAACGATACCACTATACTAACATCAGTCCAATTGAAGCAATCAATAGCAAACCCATAATCAAATTAAAAATACGAACACTACGTTCATTACTTAGCATCGCACGCATAATTACGCCACCAAATAGCCAAACAGACAAACACGGTATTAAAATAACGCTAAAGAGCACAGTTATTGCAGCAACTTCTAAAACTGAGTTATTAATTGGCAGACTAAATGCAGCAAATACACCAATTGACATCACCCAAGCTTTGGGGTTTGCCCATTGAAAGATCGCCGCCTGAAGAAATTTTACCGGACGTTTGCCAGCTTCCGCATGGATTTTTGTTGAGGAGAAAATGGTTTTGACTGCCAGATAGAGAATATAAGCAGATCCTGCAATTTTGATAACCTTATGCAAAATTGGGAAGGCAGTAAATATCGAATCCAGCCCCAATCCCATTACCAATAACATCAGCGCAAATCCGGCAGTGATACCGCAAAAATGCGCCAATGAACGACGGATGCCATAGTTTAACCCCGACATCATAATCATTAGATTATTTGGACCTGGGGTAACGCTGCTCGAAATACAAAATAATATCAGTGGAAAATAATGACTCATTTATAACGTCTCTGTTGAATAGTTATTATGCTTTTCTGACAAACTCGGATTTGAGTTTCATTGGACCGATTCCGTCGATCTTACAATCAATATTATGATCTCCCTCGATCAAGCGAATATTTTTTACTTTGGTGCCAACTTTAACCACTAAAGAGCTACCTTTTACTTTAAGATCTTTAATTACAGTAATACTATCACCATCAGCTAAAATATTTCCGCTAGCATCTTTAACAATTAACACATCATCTGTACTTGCTTCAGTGGTAGAAGAGGCACTCCACTCATGCCCACATTCAGGGCAAATATACAATTCACCATCAGCATAACTAAATGCTGAATCACACTGTGGACAATTTGGTATCTGAGACATAACAATCCTTTCTAATTTAAGTAGCCACTATTGTATGCTATTAACCTTAAATTTGCAATTGATAATAAAAAAACCTTGGTAATAATTCCAAGGCTTTCAGGTTTAATACTCTATAATTAGTATAGTTTAATTGTACTGATTTTTTTCCCAGCTACCATACATCGGATTTGGCAAAATAAAGTAACCATTACCAAACACATTAAACGTTGCATCATTCTCATCCAATGCATTCATTTTAGGCTGTTTAAATTTAGGAAAATCCTGAATATTATCCCCAAAATAGGCAATAACTTTATGCGCAGGTAATTTGTTCGACCAAACCATTTGACTAGCATCGTAGTTAGCAGTATTTACCGCATTAAAACGCGGATTTTTATCGCTAGGCGTTTTTGAATCACGTTGGTTTGCCAAAAGTACCTGATCAAAATAAACCCCTTGTTGTTTCAAATTAGCCACGGTTGTGGTCACAACATTACCGCTATCATCGCTAAATGAGCCATCACGATTAGATACCATGCTCACATAACCACCTAGTTTATGCACCAAATGGGTGAACGCAACTACGCCTGGTAACGCAACAGATTTCTCCGGATTAGCCACATAACGGCTAAAATCTGATTCATTGCTCGCTAGCTCGCCACAATCTCTAAAATACCAGGAATTATCCAAAGTAGTTTCATCGATATCTAAAACAACACCCCAAGTTTGTGGCTTAAGCTTATCTTTTTTAACCAGATTAGTTACATAAACAGTCGCAATGCCATAAGCTTGATTATAGAGTGCTTTTTTCTCGGCTGAATCGCGATACCATTTAACTGCTTGTGTAATTTCAATCTGTTTTGCTTCCGGTGAGCAAACCGCCTGTGACTCATTTGCCGCATAAACCATCACCGAATTAAGCGCCAATAGCGTTACTAAAATTTTCTTCATATCATCCCTCAAAAAATTATTTACAGACGCTATTATAGTTAAGCTAAATTTTAGTGGCTGGGTTTATTTCCTTGAACAAAATTTTCTACAATATATTAACCAGATCAAATAACTAAATACGGAAGTACAATATTTTTTGCACATAAATTTTTGTAAACATTCTTAATTACCAAGCAATACTTAATTTAAGACCATAAGCATACGAAGTACCAGTTAGGCTACTTTGATTTAAACCGCCTTGGTCAATCGCCAAAGAAGCATTGCTATCTGGTTTATTCAGGGTAACTGTATATTGCCAATAAGGCAATAAGGTAACGGTATTAGTAAGTTTCATCCCTAAACCAACTTGGTAAGTAATCGGTATTTGATCAAGAATCCCGTTAACTGGAGTATTACTCTGCGTTTGCGAATTAGGATATGCACCAGTTAAATAATTACGCTGAAAGCCACCCCAGATATTGATATATGGTGAAAGTACCGGACTGGCACGGAAGCTGACTTTAGCACCGATCAAAGTCGCATAAGTAGTCGAATTAACATAATCTCCATTACCGTCATCCAATACCGGACCTGACATATTTTGAGATAAATTTACCCGTAAATAAGGAGTAAGGTTTACATTTGGAGCAGGATGGAAATTATATCCCAAAAACCAATTAGTACCATAACCCATTGGTGGATTTAGCTCAGAGGCTGGAACACCGGGAATATTTGGATTGGAAGAGGCATAGTTATAGCGCGTAAGCAATCGGATTTCGTAATAGACATCGTTTGCCAAAGTTTGCGAAAAGAATACATAAAAATTAGTTCCATTCGGTGAAGCCTCAAACGCACCACCTGAGGTTGTAACGGTTTCTTGTTTCGGTGCCGTACCAACCACTCCAGAATATTTATGTAATTTAGTTAGCTCATCATCATTCACTATTGCAGCAAAGGCTTGTTTCTTGGTGCGTGGTGCTGATTCGTTAATAACGGTTTCTGATTCTATCCCCTCCACCATTGATGGCTCTGCCCAAACACAGCAGATACTATTGAGTGTTAATAAAACTCTTAATTTATTACGCATTGTTCTTCCCAAATTAATCGTTATTTAAACGTGGTAAATTTTTCACAGCGAGATTGTAGCAATAAGAAAAACTTGTTTATGATAGATGTTGCGCTGCACAAAAATTTAAAAACAGCTTGAATAACTTCAGGAGATTAGAAAGCACTTTACTGATAAAAAATTGCATATTAGGCAAAAAATTGGTAGTTTTTAGCCCAAAAACGTCTAAATTCAGCCATTTTGACACTGAATTTACCTACGCAAATCTTTACCACCCAATTTTTTGGGTGGTTGGTTTTTCCGCTATTCACATAATTAGCAATCAGCTATAATCTGGACTCTATTTCGTAATATATGACGCAGTAACTAATGAATAACAATAAAATATATAAGTATACTCCGCTCGATTTACTCTTGGCTTATGTACCTAAATCATCAGCTATGAACTAATTTGCGGTTTTACCCCTGGCAAAAGCAAGGTATTAAAATCTGGATAGTTAAACTATAATCACGGCATTAACTATTTAAGGTGATAATTTATGCGAATTTCTTTCTATTTAAAATTTATTTTTGGGTTTATTCTGGCTCTAGCCAGCTTAAGCAAGGTTTTTGCTGATACAAATAATAAAGATGTCCTAGTTCTGATTGACTCTAGTGGTGGTAATACTTATAAGCTAGCAGAATCAATCAAATCTGGGATAGAAAATAAAGGGCTTCATGCGGTAATTAAAAAAGTGCCAAATCAAGAGCACACAACAAATGATCAGGATAAAATCCCTGTTGCGTCAGCCGATGAATTAGTCAAATACAGCGGAATTGCCTTTGGCTCGCCGATATATTTTGGCAATATCAGCACCAATATGTCAGCTTTTATGACCCAAACATTGGCTATCTGGAAAAAGCAAGAACTAGCGAATGTTCCGACAACTGTGTTTATGTCAGGCTGTAGTGGTAGTGGTAATGAAACTTCAATTACTTCATTTTGGAATATCTTAGCTAGTCATGGGATGACAATTGTTACCTTAGGCAATCCTAGTATCGACGGAGTTAATAAAGCTATTCCTCAAGGTAATACGCCATATGGAACTACAACTCGTTCATGCTTACCCGGTGATAATCGTCCATCCAAAGATGAACTTAAATACGCTTATTTTCAGGGACAAAAATTTGCCAATGCAATCACTCATACTAATCTTGAGCAAAAAATCACACCCCCTGCAGTGAGTGAAAAAGTCACCACTAATACAGTTGAAACTAAATTACAAAAACTAGGTCTTACCCTACCAATAGCGCCTCAACCAGTTGGTAAATATGTTCCATTTAAGAGAGTCGGTAACTTAGTTTATATCAATCAAGTAGCGCTTAAAGATGGCAAAATTCTTTACCCCGGCATAATTGAGAGCGGTGTCACCCAAGAGCAAGCCAAACAGGCAACCCAGCAAACTATGCTCAATGTCTTAGCAGTTTTAAAAGTTGCGGCAGGTGGTAATTTAGACAATGTTAAACAAGTGGTTCAATTATCAGGAACATTCAATACATTACCTAATTTTACCAATCATGCAGGGTTAATGAATTCAGCTTCCAATTTAGTTGTAGATATTTTTGGTGATAAAGGCGTCCACACCCGAGGGACTTTTGGCGCAAGTTCATTACCGCTTAATTCTCCAGTAGAAATCCAAGCGATCTTTGAGCTGAATTAATACACTAATCTCAAATTAAAAAAGCTGTAGAAACTTAACTTCTACAGCTGTACCTTTTCAACAAGATACTATGAGTATAAAATGTGTCTAAGCTTTAAAACGATGAACCATCAGTTTTTAAAAATTCCACTTCTTCCAAAGTTGACTCTCGTCCAAGGATAATATTCCGATGAGGATAACGCCCAAAACGATCAATAATAACTTTATGTTTAAATTCAAAATCCAGATTACCACTCATGCTATCTTGTTGATAAAGCTTAACCGCTTCTTGATGAATCAGCGCTGATTCACTATGCATAAATGGCAAATAAATAAACCCACGCATAGTCGGTGTTAGTTCCTGATCAAACTTTTGTAAAATCGCATTTTGTGCCAGCACCAGTGCGATCGGATCATAGGCAAAGGATTGTGGCATATTTCGATAAATATTGCGCGAAAATTGGTCAATTACAATTATTTCTGCCAAAGCTCCAGACGCAGTGTTTCGCCAAGCCCATAATTCACCCTTAATCGCGGCATTATGCAATTTCTCAAAACGCTGACGTATCAGATTATCAAATTCTTGATCTTTCACCCACCATTGCTTAGGGCTGATTTCCTCAAACCAAAAGCTGATTACTTCTTGATAGCTGTGTGACGTATTTTCCATGTGCTCTTTCCCTTGCTTATGTGTTTATTAGGCTTTGTCGTGCCCCAAGAATTTAGTTAGAATATGTATTTTATCAGAAAAAACGCTACCAGATTAACTGATAGCGTTTTTTATAAGACTAGTAGAGTATGATTATTTACTCTTCAACAACCGGGTGTTGATTATGTTTAGCTCGGTGATAAGCCAAACCAGTACCAGCAGGAATCAAGCGACCCATAATTACGTTTTCTTTCAGACCACGTAAATAATCGACACGACCCGCAACCGCAGATTCAGTCAAGACACGCGTAGTTTCTTGGAATGATGCCGCTGAAATAAACGAATCAGTATTCAATGATGCACGAGTAATACCAAGAAGAATATTTTTGTATTCTACGGGTTCCTTACCTTCAGCAATCAAACGATCATTTTCATCTAATAATGCCGAACGCTCAACTTGTTCACCTTCAAGATAGATATTGCTATCACCTGGATTAACAATCACAACGCGGCGTAACATTTGACGAACAACCGTTTCGATATGTTTATCACTGATTTTTACCCCTTGCAAGCGATAAACTTCCTGTACCTCATGCGCGATATATTTGGATAATTCCTCAATACCTTTCATTTCTAGCAACTCATGTGGATCAACTGGTCCATCAACAATCGCTTGTCCACGTTCCACATACTCACCATCATTTACCAGAATATGTTTATCTTTAGGAATTGACAAATCAACTTCTTCACCCTGAACTGAGATAATCTTAACTTTATGTTTACCTTTAGTTTCTTTTAAGAAGCTAATTGTACCTGATAAAGGTGCCAACATACCTGCAGCTTTAGGAATCCGCGCCTCAAATAATTCCGCAACCCGTGGTAAACCACCGGTAATATCACGTGTTTTAAGTGATTCTTGTGGTTTCTTAGCCAGTACATCACCAGCGCTAACGCTTTGACCATCACGCACCGCAATAATATCACCAATCTGGAATGAAATAATAACTGGAGCATCAGTACCAAAGATTTTAACTTCTTTACCATCTTCGTCAAATAGACGCGCGATTGGACGTAAGTTTTTATCTTTAGCCTTAGCACCTTTCACTTTAGCTGGATCAATTACTTTAAGCGCAGTCAAACCAGTTACATCATCAGTTTCTTTAACGACTGTCAAGCCTTCTTCAACGTTTTCGAGCATAATCACACCAGTGTGCTCAGAAATTACTGGACGCGCATGTGGATCCCAGCTAGCCAATTTTGCACCAGCTTCGATTTTGGTATCTGGAGCTACTGCTAAGATTGAACCATATGGAATCTTATGTTGTTCACGTTCGCGATGATGTTGATCTAAGATCACTAATTCCGCAGAGCGCGATACAATAACTTTCTCACCATTAGGTTTGGTTACATAACGTAAGTCTTTATAACCAACTACCCCTGAAGATTTAGCTTCAACTTGGCTAACCGCCGCCGCACGTGATGCCGCACCCCCGATATGGAATGTACGCATGGTTAACTGAGTACCCGGCTCACCGATTGACTGTGCTGCCACAATCCCCACCGCTTCACCGATATTAACCATATAACCACGAGCCAAGTCACGACCGTAACATTTAGCACATAAACCATAGCGAGTTTCACAAGTTAATGGAGTTCTAACTTTAACTTCATCAATATTAGTTTTTTCAATAGTATCAACCATATCTTCATCAACTAACTGACCAGCTTCGATTACCACTTTTTGCGTATCAGGATCAACTACATCTTCAGCAATTACACGACCTAAAATTCGGTCTTTCAATGATTCGATTACATCACCACCCTGAATAATTGAGCGCATAACCACACCATTGGTAGTTCCGCAATCATCTTCGATAATTACCAAATCTTGAGTAACATCAACCAAACGACGAGTCAAATAACCCGAGTTAGCTGTTTTCAGTGCTGTATCTGATAATCCTTTACGCGCACCATGGGTTGAAATAAAGTACTGTGATACTGTTAAACCTTCACGGAAATTGGCAGTAATTGGCGTCTCCATAATTTCGCCTGATGGTTTTGCCATCAAACCACGCATACCAGATAACTGTTTAATCTGCGCGATAGATCCACGGGCACCAGAGTCCGCCATCATGTAAATTGAATTGAATGAATCTTGTTCTACCTTATTACCATCTTTATCCAAAACAGTTTCTTTAGATAACTCACTCATTAGTGTTTTGGCAATATCATCACCACAACGACCCCAAATATCAATCACTTTATTATAGCGCTCACCTTGGGTTACCAAGCCTTCATTATATTGAGCGGTAATTGCATCAACTTCAGCTTGTGCTTTTTCAACTTTAGTATATTTAGCTTGTGGCACATGCATGTCATTCACGCACACTGAAATACCCCCACGTGTTGAGTATTGGAATCCAGTGTACATTAATCTATCAGCCAAAATTACAGTATCTTTAATTCCACATTTACGGAATGATACATTGATTAATTTAGCCACTTCTTTTTTCTTAAGTGGTTTATTGATTAATTCAAAATCCAAACCTTTAGGTAGAATTTGTGCCAAGATCGCACGACCGACAGTCGTAGTCCGGCGTACAGTATGGCTCATAAACTCACCACTACCATCTTTGTACCATTCTTCAAGACGAACAGTTACAATCGCATGTAAACCAACTTGCCCTGTTTGATAAGCACGCTCCAACTCTTTAAAGTTAGCAAAAATTGCGCCCTCACCTTTATCATTAATTTTTTCACGCGTCATATAGTACAAACCAAGAATAATATCTTGTGACGGTACAATAATCGGCTCACCATGCGCTGGTGACAATACATTGTTTGATGCCAACATCAAAGTGCGTGCTTCCATTTGAGCTTCTAAACTCAACGGAACGTGAACCGCCATCTGATCTCCATCGAAATCGGCATTGAATGCAGAACATACTAATGGATGTAATTGAAGGGCTTTACCTTCTACCAAAATTGGTTCAAACGCTTGAATACCAAGTCTATGTAAGGTTGGTGCACGGTTTAATAATACTGGATGTTCACGAATTACATCCTCAAGAATATCCCAAACTTGTGGATGCTCTTGTTCGACCATCCGTTTAGCATATTTAATTGATGATGCTAAACCTAAAATTTGTAATTTATGGTAAACAAATGGTTTAAATAATTCTAATGCCATAATTTTTGGTAAACCACATTGGTATAAACGCAATGTAGGACCTACCGTAATTACTGAACGACCAGAATAATCAACCCGTTTACCTAATAGATTTTGACGGAAACGACCAGATTTACCTTTAATCATTTCAGCTAAAGATTTTAATGGACGTTTATTAGCACCAGTAATCACTTTACCGCGCTTACCATTATCAAATAATGAATCTACTGCTTCTTGCAACATCCGACGTTCATTACGCAAGATAATCTCAGGCGCACGTAGTTGAATCAATTTACGTAAACGATTATTACGGTTAATTACGCGACGATATAAATCATTCAAATCTGAAGTTGCAAAGCGTCCGCCATCCAATGCTACCAATGGACGTAATTCAGGTGGCAATACTGGAATCGCATCCATAATCATCCACTCTGGTTTCATTTCAGAACGTTTGAATCCTTCTAATACTTTTAGACGTTTAGCTAATTTTTTCAAATTAGTTTCAGATTTGGTAGTTGCCATGTCTTCTTTGATAGTGATAACTTCGTTTTCAATATCAATTGCCATTAACATCTTACGAACGGCTTCAGCACCAATACCAACATCTAATTTATCATCTTCATTATTTTCTACGATGAAATTATATTGTTCTGGCGATAAAATATCACCTTTTTTGATTGGCGTTTTACCATCTTTAGGATGCATCGGTGGATCTACACGATCAAGCACCGCAATTACCGCATACGCTTCAAAATACAATACGTGTTCGATATCGCGTAATGGCATATCCAAAACCATACCCATCCGAGATGGAAGTGATTTTAAGAACCAAATATGTGCAACAGGTGAAGCTAATTCAATATGCCCCATCCGCTCACGGCGAACTTTAGCCAATGTAACTTCAACACCACATTTTTCACAAATTACACCACGATGTTTAATCCGTTTATATTTACCACATAAACATTCGTAATCTTTTACTGGTCCGAAAATCCGGGCACAGAACAAACCATCCCGCTCAGGACGTAGAGTACGATAATTAATCGTTTCAGGTTTTTTAATCTCACCATATGACCATGAACGAATTTTATCTGGCGAAGCTAACCCAATGCGGATATAGCCATAATGTTCATTGCCGTTTTTATTACCATTAAAGAGATTGTTAAAATCAAACATCTGCTTTACTCCAAAAATTTTACTGCTTATAATTCTTTGTGCTAACTTTTACGCTCAATAATCAAGAACTTATTATAGTTAACAATAACTGCCGGAATATGAAGCAAGAGCTAGGCGCAAGGCGACGACGTGTACACAAGAAACGTGCATGAGGAGCCTTGCAACAACGCTATTGCGAAATAGTCCAAGCAGTTACTCTTCGAGTTCCATATCTAGGGCTAGTGCTCTAACTTCTCGCGTCAACACGCGGAATGCTTCCGGCATTTTCGCAGAAATACGGTGATCACCTTCAAGTAAGCGTTCATACATCTCCGTACGACCTTCAACGTCATCTGATTTCACAGTTAACATTTCTTGTAAGATATACGCTGCACCGTATGCTTCCAGTGCCCACACCTCCATCTCACCGAAACGTTGTCCACCAAACTGAGCTTTACCACCCAATGGCTGTTGCGTTACTAATGAATATGGACCAGTTGAACGAGCATGGACTTTTTCATCTACCAAATGATGTAGACGAAGGACATACATATAACCAATCGTAACCGGGCGATCAAAAGCTAAACCAGTACGACCATCATACAATGTTACTTGTCCTGATTCTGGTAAATCAGCAAGTTTTAGCATATTTTTGATTTCTTCTTCTTTAGCACCATCAAATACCGGAGTTGCAAATGGTACGCCATCACGTAAGTTATTTGCTAGCTCGAAAAACTCTGGTTCGCTTAATGATTTAACATCTTCTGCACGACCTGATGAGGTATAGATAGTATTAACAAAATCTTTAACTTCCGCTAAATTGCGTTGCTCGCGTAACATCTTATCAATCTTATGTCCAAGACCTTTAGCTGCTAAGCCCAAATGAACCTCAAGAATCTGACCGATATTCATCCGTGAAGGTACCCCAAGTGGATTAAGAACTACATCAACAGTGCGTCCATCTTCCATATATGGCATATCTTCAACAGGCAATACTTTAGATACCACCCCTTTATTACCATGACGACCAGCCATTTTATCCCCAGGCTGTAAACGACGTTTAACGGCAACAAAGACTTTAACCATTTTGATTACGCCATTCGGTAAATCAACACCTTGATAAAGTTTGTCTTTTTGAACTTTGAAGCGCGCATCTAATTCAGCACGTTTTTCGTCAATTGCTTTAACCAACATAGTTAATTGTTCGTTAACTGTTTCGTCTTTAACTTCAATCGTTAACCAATCACGTTTAGCTTTGTAGCCATCAAGAACTTCTTGAGTAACTTTAACTTTTTTAGCTTTCAGTTCTTGACCAAGTAAAGTTGGTTTAATCCGTTCAGCGGCATCTTCTTCAATAATCAACATTTGATCACGGATATCCTGACGTAAGCGATTAAGCTCAATCTCAATATTTTCCAAACCACGTTGATCATGTTTGCTACCATCACGGTTAAATACTTGAACATCAATCACTGTACCGTTAATCCCAACTGGCACGCGTAATGAAGTATCTTTAACATCAGAAGCTTTTTCACCAAAAATAGCACGAAGTAATTTCTCTTCAGGAGTTAATTGAATTTCACCTTTAGGAGTTACTTTACCAACTAGTACATCACCTGGATTAACTTCTGCACCAATGTGAATAATACCGCTATCATCTAAACGAGCCAATTGACCTTGCGATAAATTAGGAATATCACGGGTAATTTCTTCATCACCTTGTTTAGTTTCACGTGATACTACTGATAATTCTTCAATATGTACTGAAGTATATTTATCTGCAGCAACTAACTTCTCAGAAACTAAGATCGAATCCTCAAAGTTATAACCATTCCACGGCATGAAGGCAACTAGAATATTTTGTCCAACTGCCAACTCACCCAAATCAGTCGCAGAACCATCAGCCAACACATCTTCAGCCGCAACTACATCACCAGCTTTGACGATTGGTTTTTGATTTAAACAAGTATTTTGGTTTGAACGTTGATATTTAATCAAATTGTAAATATCTACCCCAAGATCATTACCAATAATTTCGCTTTCGTTAACTTTGATAATAATTCGATTGCCATCAACATAATCTACCACACCACCACGTTTAGCCGTGATAAGCGTACCAGAATCAATTGCCGCAACCCGTTCCATGCCTGTTCCAACTAATGGTTTATCCGCACGAACACAAGGTACACCCTGACGTTGCATGTTTGAACCCATCAATGCACGATTGGCATCATCATGTTCCAAGAAAGGAATCAATGACGCAGCAACTGATACTACTTGATTGGTCGCCACATCCATATAATCAATATCATCGCGTGGAACTAGCGTTGTTTCACCTTTTTTACGAGCGAAGACTAGTTCATCAGCAAAACTACCATCATCATTCAAGCGCGCATTGGCTTGAGCAATAATAATTTTATCTTCATCAATCGCTGATAGATATTCCATCGTATCAGTAACTTTATTTTCTTTAACTTTACGATACGGCGTTTCTAAGAAACCATGTTGATTTGGACGCGCATATACTGATAATGAGTTAATCAAACCAATATTTTGTCCCTCAGGTGTCTCAATTGGACATAAACGTCCGTAATGCGTCACGTGGACATCACGTACTTCAAAACCCGCACGATCACGAGTCAAACCACCAGGGCCTAGGGCTGAAATACGACGTTTGTGCGTAATCTCAGACAATGGATTGGTATGATCCATGAATTGTGATAACTGACTAGTTGAGAAGAAATCTTTCAAACTAGAGGTAATTGGTTTAGCACTAATTAATTTATTTGGTAATAAATCTTTTTCTTCAAGCGGCTGAGTTAATTTATCTTTAACTGCTTTATCGATTCTTGATAAACCGATACGGAATTGATTTTCTACCAATTCACCCACACCACGAATCCGACGATTACCCAAATGATCAATATCATCAATCACGCCACGGCCATTGCGTAGCTCAATTAAAATTGCAAGTGATAATAAGATGTCTTGACTAGTCAATAAGATTTCTGAATTATCAGGTTTATCCATTGCACTTACTAGGCGTCTAAACCATTGTGGAGTCTTAGGATCTTTTTCATTCAAATATGTACGTGAATTAAATTTGAAACGACCAACTTGTGACAAATCATAAGTTTCAGGGTTAAAGAAAGTACGTACAAATACAGTATGTGCAATCTCTTCTGAATATGGTTCACCAGGACGCATCATTTTGTAGATTTGATGAATCGCTTCAGTTTGATTTTCAGCAGTTTCTTTAGAAGCTTCCTCATCACGTAAGGTATCAGCTAAATATGAACCGTGCTCTAAATCATTCACATATAATGTTTTAATTTCATTTATTGAACTAATCAATACTTGATTTACCAATTCTTCGGTAACAATTGTATTTGATTTAGCTAAAACTTCACCAGTATCCATTTCAATCAGATCAGCACCTAAAATGCGACCTTCAAGATCTTCAATCGGAACTTCTATTTCAGATAATCCAGCTTTTTCTAGATCACGAATATGTTTAGTCGTAATTTTTTTGTCTTTAGCAACAATTAATTTGCCTTCATTATCGACAATATCAAAACGTGAAGTTTCACCTTTTAGACGTTCAGCAATAACTTGTTTGTAAATGCGTCCACGTTTAATTAGATAAACATCTTTATCATAGAATAAATCTACGATATCATCACGCGTATAACCAATAGCTTTTAACAATAAGCTGATTGTCATTTTACGGCGTTTATCAATCCGGAAATAAATCAGATCTTTAACATCAAACTCTAAATCCAGCCAGCTACCACGATAAGGAATAATCCGTGCTGAATAAAGTAATTTATTTGCTGAATGGTTTTTACCATGATCATGTTCAAAATAAACACCCGGAGAACGATGTAACTGAGCAACCACCACACGTTCATTACCATTGATAATGAATGATGCAGTGTCAGTCATGAAGGGAATTTCACCCATATAAACTTCTTCTTCAGTACTATGCAAGATAGTTTTGAAATCAGTTTCACGATCAAAAACAGTTAGGCGAATTTTAGCATGCAATTTTCCAGCATAAGAAACACCGCGCAACAAACACTCGTGAACATCAAAAAGTGGATTGTTAATACTGTAACTAATAAAATCTAAACGAGTCGCACCATTATTGGAAATAATTGGGAAAATGTCGCTAAATGCTTTTTGTAAACCGATATTAGTGCGCTTAGCTGGTTGTATTTTATGTTGTAAAAATTCTTCATAAGAATTTTTTTGCATTGCCAAAAGGTAAGGTACCTTTAATGAAGCCGGTTGCTTGGCAAAGCTTTTACGGATACGTTTTTTTTCTGTGAAAGAATAGCTCATATAGTAAAGCTCCGAAGACTATGGGTAAAAGAAAAGAGAACAAAAATAACCACTTATGCATATAAATAATTATTTTTAAACACTTTAAGGGCTAAATATGACTAATACGGCAAAAGAGGCAACAGTTTTGTTACCTCTCCATTTATGAATTTTTGATTATTTTATTAATCAATTATTTCATTTCTGCAGTTGCACCAGCTTCAGTAATTTTCTTAACTAGAGCTTCAGCATCAGCTTTAGAGATGCCTTCTTTAACTGCTTTTGGTGCAGCTTCAACTAAACCTTTAGCTTCAGCAAGACCTAAACCAGTGATTTCACGTACAACTTTAATTGCAGCAACTTTATTAGCGCCAGCGCCAGTTAAAATTACGTCAAATTCAGTTTTTTCTTCTGCAGCGGCAGCAGCGCCACCAGCAGGACCTGCAACTGCAACTGCAGCAGCAGAAACACCGAAAGTTGTTTCCATTTCTTTAACTAAATCTGACAATTCCATTACTGTCATGCTACCAATTGCTTCAATGATTTCTACTTTAGAAATAGCCATTATAGACTCCTAATAAATCTTAAAAATTAATAATATTTAACCAATGTTACTGAATTACAGCAACGTATAATTATGCAGCTTCTTGTTCTTTCTTGTCTTTAAGTGCAGACACAAGACGAACAAAGCTAGCTGGAATTTGTTGCATAACACCCATAACCATAGCCAATAATTCATCACGGCTAGGGATAGAAGCCAATTGTTTAACGCCAGCGACGTCAAGCATTTGTTCATTATACATACCAGCAACGATTTTTACTTTATCGTTTGCTTTTGTGAAGTCACTGATAATTTTCGCTGCAGCGATTGGATCAGCTGAAACCGCATAGATCAATTGACCGACCATTTGGTCTGCCAAAGGAGCAAATTTCGTACCTTCTGTAGCTTTACGAGCTAATGTATTTTTTACTACGTGTAAATATACATTGGCTTTACGTGCTTGCGCACGGATAGCTGTCATTGACTCAACAGTTACACCCGCATATTGTGCGATTACAACAGTTTGAGCAGTACTTAGCGTTTCAGAGACCTCGGCAACAACGGCTTTTTTGTTTTGTAAGTTTAAACTCAAAGCTTAACTCCTAAACTTTACTCATTTACCTTTAAAATTAAAGATAATCAGTCTCATAATGATACAAAATGAGATTACCGAGTAATAGTGGTTTCAATTCGATTTATTGAGTCAAATTATTTAAAATAACTTTTGTCTTTTTACGAGATCGCCACTATCTGCGCAGGACTATTTTTCAACATTTAAGTTTATGTGGCACTAGGTCAGATAAACTCCCGCGGTCTATGATAATGATAAAGCAGAATTAACCGCCTTACCCCCTCTGTAAATATAGCTAAAAATAGCCATTATTTACAATAAATCGCGAGATACACAGCAATGTTGTCGCTGTAACATCTCACAATTATATTTATTTAGCAAGTGAGCTCAAGTCAACCTTAACGCCAATACCCATAGTGCTGGATACAGTTACACGTTTCATGTATTGACCTTTAGATGTTGCAGGTTTTGCTTTTTGCAAAACATCCACCAAAGCTGCCATATTTTCTTGCAATTTATCAGCGGCAAATGAAGCACGTCCGATTGTTGAATGGATGATACCATTCTTGTCAGTACGGTATTGAACTTGACCAGCTTTAGCATTTTTAACTGCTGTTGCAACATCAGCCGTAACTGTACCAACTTTAGGATTTGGCATTAAACCACGTGGACCTAAGATTTGACCAAGAGTACCAACCACACGCATAGTATCAGGCGTAGCGATAACTAAGTCGAAATTCATGATACCTTTTTTAACATCATCAGCTAGCTCTTCTAGACCAACGATATCAGCACCAGCAGCTTTAGCCGCTTCAGCTTGAGGACCTTGTGCAAAAACTGCAACGCGTACAGTTTTACCAGTACCATTAGGCAATACGATTGAACCACGGATCATTTGATCTGATTTACGAGGATCAACACCTAGATTGATAGCAACGTCAACTGATTCGTCAAATTTAGCTGTAGCAGCTTTTTTAACCATTTCAATCGCTTCGCTTGCTGCAAATAGTTTTGTATTGTCAAAACTAGCAACTGCTTTCTGTTTTTTAGTTAATTTAGCCATTATTTAACCCCTTCAACTTCTAAACCCATACTACGCGCAGATCCTGCGATAGTACGTACGGCAGCATCTAAATCCGCTGCGGTTAAATCAGGTTCTTTAGTCTTAGCAATTTCTTCTAATTGCGCACGAGTAACCTTACCAACTTTATCCGCATTTGGACGAGCGCTTCCGCTCTTAATTCCAGCAGCTTTTTTCAATAGAATTGAAGCAGGAGGTGTTTTTAAAATAAATGTGAAGCTTTTGTCTGAATACGCTGTAATAACCACAGGAACAGGTAAACCTGGTTCCATTGAGCCAGTTTTTGCATTAAATGCTTTACAGAATTCCATGATATTTAAACCACGTTGACCAAGAGCTGGACCAACTGGAGGTGATGGATTTGCTTTACCAGCACCGATTTGTAGCTTGATGAAGCCAATGACTTTTTTTGCCATCTATCGAGACCTTTAAAATGGGTAAAACGCTTGCAAAAGAGTAACTTATGCTTGCTCCCCGGTTATTTTGAATTTTTGAGCTTGAAATTATAACACAATCAGCACCATACAAGCAAATAAAAAGGCGAAGAACCAATTGTTTTTCGCCTTACAAGTAGTATATTTGCTACAAATTATCGTTTGGAGATAGCTTGGTTGTACCCTGACATACCAGATGTAGCATTGCCAGCCAGCACACCTGTATACAAGTCAACTAATGGAGCATAGCTTAACTTGAATGTGGTACGATTAAAAATAGCTTTAAATAATTTTTTCATTTTAGTTCTTCCTTTGTAATTTCAAATAAATAGCCCCTAGACCGACATCCGGCTAAGGCATAATTACAGTGAAATCAAACTGGAAGAAATTACTAATTGAGCCAAAGATTAGCCCAATAAGTGATGTCTTGAAACATTATGATTTCACCTAACAGCGTTATTGTAACAAAACCGTCACAGCAAAGTCAATAATGCTTCAACACTTAAGGTCAATCAACTATCCGCACTTTGTCACCTGCTTTGACCGTAAGAACATTGCCAGCAAGGACTTTCTCACCAGGAAGCAGACCACTAACTGCACAAGTCAAGCTTTGTTGATTTTCTAAAATAAGCCCGACCTGTTTTTGTATAACTACCCCATTTTTCAACACTAACACATATTGCTTATTGGCAATATTCCGTAACGCATCACAGCTCACTACTGATTGGTTTGGCAAACTTTTTAAAACTATTTGCCCTTTTATAAATTGCCCAGCTTTTAGCACACTGTTTTTATTGTTAAACTCAATATAAACCGTATACGACCTAGTTCCAGCAACCGCCACCTGATTAATACGCGCAACATTGCCTGCATACTCACGCGCGTCAGTCTCAACTTTAAATATAACCGACTGCCCTAAAGAAACCTCATTAATTTGGTCGCTTGGAATAGCAGCCTTAATTTCCATCGTATCCAAGTTAGCTAAAGCAAACAATTTGGTATTCTTAAGTGCAAGCTGCCCCGGTTCAATACTTTTTTGATAAACCACACCAGCAAATGGTGCCGTAATGTGTGTATTTGCCAGTTGCTTTTTACTTCTAGTTAACATTGCCAATTGAGCTTTATAATTTTGCGATGATGCTTCATAATTATTTACAAGTTCATCAAACGCAATCTGTGAAATAAAACCTTGCTTCAATAATTGCTCTTGCTTATCCATCTTTTGTTTATCAAGCTCAAGTTTAGCTCGAGCTGTCGCTACTTGTGCTTCTTGTTGCGATACCGCTTGCGCCAAATCCAGAGTATCCAGCTCTGCTAATGCCTGCCCAGCCTTAACTAATTGCCCTTCTTCAACCATAACTTTGATGATCTTGGCATCAACTTCAGAAGAGATAATCGTCTGAGCCTTAGGTGACAAGTCACCGGTAAAGTTTACTATTGCACTAATTGACTCTTGCTTCACAGTAGTAATATCAGCCTGATTTAATAAACTATCATCACTTTTGGTTATTTTAGCGCGCTCTTCTTTAGTTACCACTTTCACAATAACTAATAAAACTATAATTGCAGTTAATATCAGCAGGATTTTTTTAGAGAATATTTTCTTCAATTTACACCCAATTTAAACGGTTATACGTTGAACGCTCATAAGTTGAGTTTTTATGTATAGACTCTAAGTGGTCGTAAATATAGCTAGGAGTATCAAGAAAAAAGGCGACGCGGTGTAGATAAACCACATAAGGAGTCTTTTTTAGCGATACGACAACGCTAGAATTATGAGCGCGACGAGTATAGCAAACGCTGTATTATAACAAATATGCTATAATTGAGTTGTCTTTACAACCTCAATAGAAACACCTTATGAAGAAAAAAACCAAAGCACCAGCTGCCGTAAATCAGAAACTTGAGATAATTTCACTCTATCAATTTAGCAAACTAGCTATGACTTTCTGGGTTGGTGGTACTCTCACCGTTGGAATTGTTATTATTCCCTTATTATTTAAAACGCTCGATGAAATAACTGCAGCAGGACTTGCTGGACAGATTCTGAATATCAATGCTTATATTGGAATTGTATCTTTGGTATTAGCGCTACTAGATGTCTGCTTTCAAGCGCGTTTGTCGCTACTTAAATCACGTAAATTTTGGTATATCGTCACAATGGAAGGTCTGTTAATTGTAAATTATTTTGCAATTTTCCCAATCATTGTTGAATTAAGAACTAAGCTAGCTGATGTAGCAAATCACGTAATTCAACACACCAGTGAATTCAGCTTTTGGCACTCCGTATCTGCTATAATGTTTCTAATTATTTGTATTTTGGGTACCCTTTATATCGTTGAACGCTAATTATACAAGGGCTGGACAATCAAAGCGGATTATCTTTAACCAATTTTAAAGTATGCTTTGGTTGTCTAGCCCATAAAAAATTGATTATTCAAACTTTACCAACATATTTTTAATTGAAATATAGCATCTGACCCTAACTACTCAGGGCAACAACCTACCTCTTTGCACTTAAGATCATCAAATTCGTATTGTAAAGTAACATGATCAATATTATGCTTGCTCAATAACATGCTTTGACAATCTTTTAAGATTTGTGGCCAACCTTCTGGGTTGCATGCTACCACGTGTGCAGATAAAGCAGCCTGATTAGCAGAGATATACCACACATGAAGATCATGTACCTCTAGCAGACCGTCAATCGCCAGTAAATCTTTGCCAACCTGCTCATAGTCAACACTATCGGGAACTCCTGCCATTAGAATTATGGCAGATTTTTTCATTAAATTGAAATTGGACACGATCAATAAAATAATTACAACCAAAGACAACAAAGGATCAACAATCGACCAATTGGTAAAATAAATAATTGCCCCAGCAATAATTGCAACCAAAGAACCAAATAAATCCCCCATAGCATGTATCATTGCAGCTTTAGTATTAAGCGAGTGTGAATTTTTAGATAATACCCAAACTATTAGCCCATTAACCAAAAACCCCAAAGCGGCAACAACAAATAAACTAGCACCATGAACCTCAACGGGTTGCATAAACCGCTGTACTACCTCAAACAATAGCCATAAAGTTAATACCGTAGTAAACATGCAGTTAATTAAAGCCCCTAAAACCTCAGCTTTCCCATAACCAAAAGTTAGATTAGTTGTGGCAGGGCGTTTGCTGATAACATTGGCAAAATAAGCAATCATTAGCCCCGCTGCATCAGTCATCATATGAACAGCGTCGGATTGTAAAGCAATTGAATGAATTAAATACCCAGCAACCCCCTCAACCAATGAAAAGGTAAACGTAGCAATCAAACACCAAAATAGTATCCGACCGCTGGTTTCACGAATCATATTACCATGATTGTGACTATGCTCCGCATGATCGTGTTCGTGTGCGCTATGATTGTGATTATGCGCGATATTATTATGGCTGTCATCACCATGCACATAACTACCTGAATCATCATGAGCTAAAAATTTGCTATGTTTTTCATCTTGCTGGCTCATTCTTTCTAACCTTCTTTAGCATGATTGATTGTATATTTAGGAATTTCAACTATTAAATCTTCATCACCAGTTAAAGCCTGACAAGATAAGCGCGAGAGCGAAGTAAGCCCCCATGCCATATCTAACAAATCTTCTTCACGCTCATCCAACTCATTTAAAGAGTTGAAACCCTGCCGGATAATAACGTGGCAAGTGGTACAGGCACGCGCCATTTCACAGGCATGTTCAATCTCAATTCCATGCTCCAACAGGCTCTTACATAAATTTTTACTACTTTCAACTTGAAACTCTGCACCATTAGGACAAATTTCTTCATGAGGTAACACTTTAATTATAGGCATTTTTAATCTATTCCTTGACTGTATAACTTCAGGAGCTGATTATACCATAATAAAAGCCTCTAATTTTAGTCAACTATTATTAATTATGCTAACTCGCAATTTATCACAATCAAGTTCAACTTACCAGAATAAAAAGGCTCGACAACTCAAAATGTTATTAAAATATACCTCTTGATATTACTTATACAAATTTATTGATCAAGTATTTATTTTTCAGCTATAATCATCATGTTATTTGTACATAATTACCGCTTAACTACATAAACTCAAAATAAACAATCAAACAGGAGTAAAAATGAGAAAACTTCTTTTAACGTTGGCTGGAATTGCAATAATTCATGACGCTATGGCGTGTACCGCAATTAATATTCAGGCTAAAGATGGCTCTGTCGTTGCCGGACGTACTATGGAATGGGCTTATAACAATATGGAGTGGACGATGTTGTTTTACCCGAAAAATTCAACCTATTATCTTTCTGCCCCAGATTCAAGCACTAACCCCAAAATCAAAATGAACAGTAAATATGCAGTCTTGGCGATTGGTTCACAATTAGCCGCAGATGCACTGGTTGAGGGACAAAATTCGGCTGGCTTAGCAGTCAGTGGTAATTTCCTGCCAGGATTCTCGCAGTACCAAACAGTAACTAAAGACGATAAACACTATGTTTCTGTCGTAGAATTTATCCGTTTTATACTCAGTAATTACGGCTCAGTGGCCGAAGCAAAAGCCAATTTACCGCAATATAAAGTCTGGTTGCCAAATCTAGCCAGCTCACCAGCACAAGCAACAATGCATTTTATGATTACTGACAAAACTGGTAATGACATTGTAATTGAATTTGTTTCAGGTCAAATGAAAATCTATGATAAAACACCCGGTGTTCTAACCAACTCTCCGACGTATGACTGGCATTTAACTAACATTAGAAATTATATCAATCTAAGCAATGAAGCTGTCAGCCAACGCGCAACTGCAACGCTTGGTGACATTACCAATGTCAGTCAAGGCGGAGGCGGTATTGGCTTGCCAGGAGATTATATGTCACCATCCAGATTTGTCCGTGCAGCTTTTTTAAAAAGTTACTCGGATACGCCAGCAAATGAGCAAGAAGCTGTAACTTTAACCACTCACATTTTAGATACCGTCGATATTCCAAAAGGCGCAGTCTCATCAAAAGGTGCGGATGGCAAAATACATTCTGATACCACCCAATGGGTAACAATTAAAGATTTGACCAACAATGTGTGGTATTTTAGCGATTATGACCATCGTGGAACTTTTGTAAAGATAGATATCAGCAAATTGAATAATCAGTCTAAAGCCTTTGCTATGCCGCTAGATAAAATCCAATACCCGGTAAATGATATCACAACTTCTTTAATAAAATAGAGGCAAGCACTCACATTCCATTCGTAGAAATTCAGACTACTACTGATTTTTAATTTACGTTGTATTTCATTAAAAAGCATATCACTTGGTGCGTCGCTTATGAGTTAAATAAAATCAATTTTGATTTTTTTGATGCGGCGCACAAAATTTTTATAGTATTTGTCGTATTTATGCTATAATCAAAAATTCAAAAAATCATAGCCGCTTACTGTGCGTTGCTAGTCAACAAATTTATGAGGAGTGCCACTTATGCCATCATTTGACGTAGTATCTGAAGTCAATAAAGTTGAATTAACTAATGCCATCGATCAATCCAACAAAGAGATTGCTAATCGCTTTGATTTTAAGGGTTCTGATTGTAAAATTGAGCTCAAAGATTTGGATCTAACCATCTATGCTGACAATGATTTTCAGCTAGGTCAGGTAAAGGATATTTTAGTTGGCAAACTTACCAAACGAGGAGTTGATACACGTTCACTAAGTGAAGGTAAAGTTGAAAAAGTTAGCGGTAATAAATTAAAAGAACTTATCAAAGTTAAAAATGGAATTGAGCAAGAACAAGGTAAAAAAATTACTAAGCACATCAAAGATAGTAAGTTAAAAGTTCAAGCTTCAATCCAAGGTGAGACTGTGCGTGTCACAGGCACTAAACGTGATGACTTGCAAGATGCGATTGCCCTGCTTAAAAAAGATATTACAGAACTACCATTACAATTTATTAACTTTCGCGACTAACTATAATGATAACGATCCAAAATTTAAGCAAAAGCTATAAACACAAGAAAGGTTCAATCAAGGTTATTGATGATATTAATCTTGATGTTGCTAAAGGTGAAGTCTTCGGGATTATTGGTAAATCCGGTGCTGGTAAATCAACTCTGATTAAGTGCTTAAATTTATTGGAACGTCCTGATAGCGGTAAGATCATTGTAGATGGAGTTGATCTGACTGCAATATCAGCCAATGAATTACGGATACAGCGTCAACAAATTGGAGTAATTTTTCAGCATTTCAACTTGCTAAGCTCCAAAACCATTTTTGCGAATGTTGCACTGCCATTAACTTTACAAGGTAATCACAACAAGGCAGAAATTAAAGCTGCTGTTGATGAAATGCTGTCTTTAGTTGGCTTAAGCCAGTTTGCCAATAAATATCCAGGGAGTTTATCTGGTGGACAAAAGCAACGGGTCGGAATTGCACGTGCATTGATTACCAAGCCAAAGTTACTACTCAGCGATGAAGCTACTTCAGCCTTAGATCCACAAACGACCAATGATATTTTGGAACTTCTGCTGGAAATTAACCAACGACTTGGTATCACCATCGTCTTAATTACCCATGAGCTGGAAGTTGTCCGTAAAATTTGTGATAAAGTTGCGGTAATTGACAAGGGTAAAATTATTGAGCAAGGTAATGCTTTCAATATTTTATTACACCCAAAAGAGTCATTAACTCGTAAATTAATCATTGAAGAAGAATCAGATAAATACCTTGAGAAAGTAAAGCATTTCTATCAGTTTGAAAAGCACCCTCACAAGCATATACTTTTATTGTCATTCGTTGGTGAAGCAACCTACCAGCCAATTTTAAATACAATTAGTAATGAAACTAATGCCAAGTATAGTATTTTACGTGGCGAGCTAGATCGAATTAAGCATATGCCTTTTGGGCAGTTACTGATTGAGTTTGATGGTGACGAAGGTAGCTTAGAAAAAGCTTGTACCATCATGCGTTCAATGAAGGTTCATTTTGAGATCGTTCACTAAAAATATTTCTTTTGGGTAGAAGAAAATGTCATTTGCAATTATTAATGATTTAACTACTAATGTTGACTGGAGTGAAATTAATCAGGCAACCTTAGATACATTATTTATGCTCGGTTTTGCAGTATTATTCAGCACTCTAATTGGTATCCCAGTTGGGCTGATTTTGTTCCTTAGCGGTAAAGGGCGTTTACTACAAAATAGATGGGTCTATAATATCCTCTCTTTTATTATCAATGTATTACGCTCCGTACCATTCATCATTTTATTGATTGTCATGATTCCTACGACCACAATGTTAGTGGGAACTTCACTCGGTGCTAAAGGAACGATACCGCCATTAGTGGTTGGCGCTTTTCCATTTTTTGCCCGCTTAGTTGAAAATGCACTCAAGGAAATTGATGATGGAATCTTTCACATGGCAGAATCATGTGGTGCAAGTACATGGCAAATTATCTGGCATATTTTATTACCAGAAATCATGCCAAGCCTGATTGCCAGTATTACAGTTACCGCAATTGCATTGGTTTCCTATACCGCAATGGCTGGAACTGTTGGTGGTGGTGGATTGGGTGATCTCGCAATTCGCTACGGTTATCAACGCTTTCAGACTGATGTCATGCTAATTACCGTAGTGTTGATGGTAGTCATGGTACAAGTGATTCAGGTAGTCGGAGATTTTTTAGTACGTATATTACGTAAATAATTTGATTTAAATATAAAAAGGGAGAATTTGGATGAAGAAAACATTATTAATTTTGGCAGGGCTAGCTACAGGGGTTAGTTCATTTGCTGCAGAAACGATTACAGTGGGTGCATCGCCAGTTCCACATGCTGAAATGTTAAAATTTGTACAACCAGCATTAGCTAAACAAGGCTATACACTAAAAGTGATTGAATTTTCAGACTATATTACTCCTAATCTAGCTCTATCACAAAAACAAATTGATGCCAATTTCTTCCAACACCAACCATATTTGGATCAATATAATAAAGATCATGGTACTAACTTAGTTTCTTTAGTAAAAGTGCATCTAGAACCAATGGGTGTCTATGCCAATACGGATAGTGAAGCTAAATTCATCAAATCTAAAAAAGCAACTGACGTAGCTCAGAAAAGTAAAATTGGAGTGCCAAATGATCCAACCAATGAAGGCCGAGCACTTAATATCCTTCAAGCTAACGGAATTCTAAAACTTAAAGCTGGCGTTGCTTATCCAACTAAACGTGATATTGTAGGTAATCCATATAATGTTCAAATCGTAGAATTAGATCCAGCAATGTTGCCTCGTTCACTATCTGGCAAACAACTTGATTTAGCTGTGATTAATTCAAACTATGCATTATCTGCTAATCTAAAACCAACGCGTGATGCGGTTATTCTCGAAAGTAAAGATAGTCCATTTGCTAACATTATCGCGGTTCGTCCCGATGAATTAAATCAACCTAAAATGAAAGCGCTAGCTAAAGCAATGACTTCGCCTGAAATGAAGAAATTTATTGAGCAAAAATATAACGGTGCAATTGTTCCTTCATTCTAAAAATGATAGCATTAATCACTGGAAAATTAGTTGAACTAAGCCCGCCACAAGTAGTCATCCTTACTGGTGGGGTTGGTTATGAACTTGACTTGCCAATCTCACATCTGGCACAATTACCACCGCCAGGTAACGAAGTTACTTTGTTTACCCATCAGGTCGTTCGCGAGGATGCACATTTGCTCTTTGGCTTTGTTGATCGTGCTGAGCGCAATTGCTTTCGTCAATTAATAAAAATATCTGGAATTGGTCCACGCATTGCCTTAGCCCTACTTTCGACAATGAATAGCCAACAGCTCTACGTTGCAATTGAAGAAGATGATGCTAATACGCTATGTCTGACTCCTGGCGTAGGTAAAAAAATGGCCGAGCGGATGCTATTAGAACTCAAAGGTAAGTTAAGTAATACCGCGGGAATACTAACTTCAATGGGTTTATTTGCAGGTAACACGCAAAATCAAGATAGCAATATTCGCAAAGATATTGCTAATGCGCTAGAGAGCCTTGGTTATAATAACAAAGAAATCACTCAAGTTATTAAACAGTTACCAGAACTTAATGATCTCAGTCAAGGAATTAAAGAGTCATTAAAATTACTTAGTAATAAACATTAATACTTTTATGTACACTCAAAACATACCGTCCTCGTAGTTAAATGGATATAACGGCCCCCTCCTAAGGGGCAGTTACAGGTTCGATTCCTGTCGGGGGCACCACTTAGGACTGGTTTGAACATGTTAACCATTCAGAACTCAATCAACTTAGTGCAGCTTAATACACTTCACCTTAATTCAATCGCTAATCATTATATTCAGTTAACTACTTTAGAGCAGATCGGGGACATTGCCACAATTATTAATAACTACCCGCGCTATTTTGTATTGGGTGGCGGTAGTAATCTAATTCTTCCAGAAAATTATGACGGACTGGTCATTCATAATCAGTTAAAAGGGATTACTTTTGACCGAGATAACGCTGGGTATAAATTAGTAACCGCAGCGGCTGGTGAAATCTGGGATGATTTTGTCGCTAACTGCCTTGAAAATCAAGCTTATGGTTTAGAGAATCTGAGCCTGATTCCAGGAACCGTTGGAGCATCGCCGATACAAAATATCGGTGCGTATGGCGTTGAAGTCAAGGATTTTATTGATTCTGTCACGGTTTATGATTTTAACCTCCGCCAATTAACTAAATTAAGTAATGCCGAGTGTCAATTTAGCTACCGCAATAGTTATCTCAAAAATAAACCACAATATCTAGTAGTTAATGTTACTTTTAAACTCCCGACAACTGCTAAATTAATGATTAGCTACGGCGATATTGCCAAGCAAATGGCTGCGATTGATAATCCAACGGCGCATGATTTACGAGCGTGTATTATCAATACACGAAGAAGCAAGCTGCCTGACCCAGCAGAAATCGGTAATGCGGGAAGCTTCTTTCACAACCCGATTATTGCGGCTGTACAGGCGCAGGAGTTAAAACAACGTTTTCCAAATCTACCAATATACCCTACCGCAAACGCAGAACAAGTTAAAGTTTCCGCAGGATGGTTGATTGATAATCTTGGGCTAAAAGGAGCTCGCAGCGGTAATATTGGCGTTTACCCAAAACAAGCCTTAGTTTTGGTTAATTATGCAAATGCAAACAAAGATGAATTATTGGCTTTTGCCAAAGAGATTCAAGCTCAAATTTACGGTCATTATCAGATTCAACTAAACATCGAACCAATTATACTATGAACTTTGCATTAGATCAAGCTCGTGCAATTCGTGCTTTACGCTTAATAATCGCACTAGCTGCAGGTATAATTACCGCACATTTACTTAAAATCCCGATGTCTGGTTGGGTTAGCGTGACCACAACAGTAGTTTTATTTGATCAGGAAACTGTTGGTGGCACGATTAGTCGCAGCAAATTACGTTTTCTTGCAACATTATTTGGCTCATTAATTGCGATACTCTGTCTTTTATTTTTTCGCAATAATTGGTTTGTAATCTGGAGTGTTTTAAGCGTAGCATGCTATATTTATGCCTATATTTTTATCGGGGGTAAAAAAAGCTATCTTGGTATTTTAGGTATCGCGACCATGTCAATAGTTATCTTTAGTGAAAATGATACAGGTCTACAAAATGCGATGTATCGAACCATGGATACTATGATTGGTATCACATTTGCCTTACTTTCAATGCTAATATTTTTTCCTCAATATGCAACCAAAAAATCCACTCAATTAATTTTAAGTGCGCTTGGAGATATAACAGAACTCATCAAAAATGCTCAACTCCAAAATAACATCGAAGAAATCAGGAAACAGATATTAACCGTCGAGACTAGATTTATTAATGATGTTACTAATTTTAATAAAACAATAGACGAAGCAACACATGAAATTAAGGGGAAGAAAAATCCACAATTAATTGAAAATTACACTAAATGCGTTCTACAAATTAGACGAGTTTATCGCTTACTTATTATTATTTTTTATTATGAATTAGACAATGATAATCTTAATACGCCAGCAATAAATCATATTTTCTTTAAAATTTTGCAGATAATTCAAAATATCAGCGATAAAAATCAACGCTATTCATTGGCAATAGACTACTTGGAGTTAAATGAATTGATCACTCAAATTGAAGCACCAACGCTTCGCAAAGTCACAAATCATTTTGCAACAGAGCTCAAACAACTTCATAATATTTTAACGCTAATCTAATAACCCTTTTCAATTATTCTAATCAAGTTTTTGGTTAATTTTGCTTACGTTTGAAAAACCAACTGGCAATAAAGCTCACAATTAGAAAGCCAAAAATTACATACAAACCAGAATTGAATTTGTGCCAGCTATCTTGGTCTGCAGGATCAAAAAACCAACTCTGCACCGCGCTTAACCCTGCAGCATGATTCATTACTTTAAGCTGAGTACGGGCAATAAAATCACCAACAGTCGGTTGCTCAACCATCCCTGACATAATGTAGGTAAACGTTAAAACAAATGAAGTCGCCATCGGTTTAAGACGTTCATCACTAATGTTTTCTTGCAAACATTGGAAGGCTAAAATTGAACCACTGCAACCAATACCGAACAAGAAACTCACAACACCAATAATAACATGCGCAAACGCCGATTCAAATTTAATAAAAAGAATCAAGCTAAACATCGCAACAGTCAATGCACCCATGATGCGTGCTGGAAAAACATAGTTTTTAATCTTCTGTGCCCAATAACCACAAAGTAAACCACCACAAGTCAAACCAAGCGGAATCATCGAATTAATTATTGAGGCCGTGTTAAAACTAAGGTGAAATGCTTGCACTTGGTAAGAGACATTAAATAAATCAGCAAAGGTTAAAACCGCACCAAATAAGCCGGAAAAATAGAATGCCGCCAGCCATACTTGTGGGTTACGAATAATCATACTCACTGTACTCAACATACTCAACTGTGGTGTGGCTTGCGCTTGTTTTAGCGATGAAGCAGTAGTGGATTTCTCGCGAATAAAGAGAAAGGATAGCAAACTGCAAATTAACAACAAAAGCGCCAGAAAGTTAAAAGAGGTATGATAGTTATGCACTGATCCCGCAAAAAAGCCAAAAATAGCGGCACAAAAATTAGCTGAACTTTGGCTAAGCGAAGACATCATCGGGAATGAAGCCGCGGCAAAATTCTTCTGCACAATATAGAGCACGCCAACAAAGGTTGAAGCCAGTCCAACTCCCAATAAAATCCGCGCTAAAAAAACAAGTCCAATCGAAGAGCAGTTCGCAAAGACTAATGCACCAAGAGCAGCGATTAAAGCACTGCTACTCATAATAATCCAGGCAGGAAATAAGACAAATAACCGCCCAGAGTAAAATTGAGCTAAAGCATAAACGATAAAGAAGATGCCAGAGAGCCAACCCAGCGTACTTGGTGACAAATGAAAATCATGCGATATTGCAGCACTAAAAACTCCAAACATCACACTGGAAATAACACTGACTACAAAAAATAGCTCAGCACTAATCCATTTAATAATTTTATGCTCTGCTTGCATCTTCTCTACCCTCAAAAATTAAAAGAGTTTGTCTGCTAAACCAATATAATTATGCGGCGTTAACTGAGCTAATTTAGCTTTTTCCACGTCGGGTAGCTCTAGAGATGCCACAAATTGTTTGATTCCTTCAGCATCAACTTTCTTGCCACGCGTCAGATCTTTCAGTTTTTCATAAGCATTTTCTACACCACATTTACGCATAACGGTTTGAATGGGCTCTGCCAAAAGTTCCCAGTTATTATCCAGATCAGCACTAATTACCGCCTCATTGATTTCCAATTTACCAAGACCTTTAGCCAGTGAACTCAGTGCTAAAACCATGTAACCAATACCTACACCGATATTACGCTGTACGGTTGAATCAGTCAAATCACGTTGCCAGCGCGACAACGGAAGTTTCTCCGCCAAATGTCCAAGCACACTATTAGCCAAACCAAAATTTCCTTCGGCATTTTCAAAATCAATCGGATTAACTTTATGTGGCATAGTTGAACTACCGACTTCTCCAGCTTTAACTTTCTGTTTAAAGTAATTCAACGAAATATAGCCCCACAAATCACGTGATAAATCAATCAAAATGATATTAATTCGGCGCAAATTATCGTATAACTCAGCTTGGTAATCATGTGGCTCAATCTGGGTGGTAAATGGATTAAAAGTTAAACCTAATTTTTGCGTCACGAACTCTTCAGCTAGTTTATCCCATTTAATCTCAGGATAAGCAACTAAATGCGCATTATAGTTACCCACTGCGCCATTTATTTTTGCCAAAAACTCTTGTTTCGTTAATTGTGCTAGTTGCCGTTGTAAACGATAAGCCACATTATAAAACTCTTTTCCCATGGTTGATGGGGTTGCAGGTTGTCCATGTGTACGACACATCATCGCAATATCGCGATACTCATTGGCTTGGGCTGTTAATTTTTCGGTAATTGCTCCTACTTGCGGCAATAAAACTTGCTCAGTTATAGCTTTTAACATCAGTGCATAACTGGTGTTATTAATATCTTCGGAAGTACAGGCAAAGTGGATAAATTCACGATGCGCAAAAAGCAATTGATTATCGGCAATCTGTTCTTTAATATAGTATTCCACAGCTTTAACATCATGGTTAGTCGTTGCTTCAATTTCTTTCACCCGCGCTGCTGCCACGTTATCAAAATTAGCAACAATATCATCCAATAGTTTAATATCTGCGCTACCTAATTTTGGTAAATTAAACTCTGCTTTACTAAACAAAAATTTAAACCACTCCACCTCAACCTGTACACGAAATTTAATCAACCCAAATTCAGAAACAACTTCATTTAACGCACTAACTTTATCCCGATAACGACCATCCAAAGGGCTGATTGCCAAAATACTATCCATGATTCACCTTTATTGCTATATTAAAACTGCCGCTATACTCAAACTGATTCAAATACTAGTAGGCGATTTACGACGAAGCTTACTACCCGTAAGTGAGGAGTAAATCAACGACCTAGGATGATGAATCTGATTGAGTATACATAAAATATGAAGCATTATGCAACATACCATTTACCTTGCCACGGTTAATTAACAGGCAAAGAAACTAAGAGGATATTATATACCAAAGCAAATCTAAATCCAGAGAAAATCAATAGATCTCAAGAACTATTATTACGCACAGGATACTTCTGTTAGCACATGCAATAAGCATTTCAAACACAATCAGAGATAGATAACCTTAACAGGTGATATAATGTAGGGCAACATTTTTAGCTAGTTATACGTTTCATATTTTTTGCCAGTTATTTAACATCCTGAGGGTTAAGCCTGTTTAGTCGACAAAATATTTTCTCTTATTTGTATTAATTTATCACTAAATAAATTTTAGAGTATTCCCAACTATGCAATTAAAATCATTAATCATACTATTAAGCTCTGCTTCACTAATTGCCGCCTGCTCGCAGCAATCAAAGAAAGATACTAACAACAACAGTGCAAGCGCTGCATCACAAAGCAAACTTGTGGTAGATCTTGGCGCAGATGCCGCCACTTTAGATCCACAAATGTCTGAAGATAGTCAAAGTCATCGTGTAGTGAATGATCTTTTTGAAGGTTTAACTTCTTACGATCAAAGCAATAAAATCATCCCGGGACTAGCGGATAAATGGGAGATTAGTGAAAATGGTAAAACCTACACTTTTCATCTACGACCTAAGATTAAATTTTCTGATGGCACACCAATTACTGCGAATGATGTGGTTTTTACTTATCAACGACTTGCTGATCCAAAGGTTGCCTCGCCCTACAATATTCTAATCAATAATCTAAGCAATGCAGATGATGTCATGAAAGGTAAAAAACCGCTTAGTGCATTAGGGATTAAAGCACTAGACAAAAACACGGTACAAATTTCACTCAATCATCCTGATAATTCCTTCTTAGCAATTGCATCTTTGTGGAATTTGGGCGTGGTGTCGCAAGCGAATGTCAATAAATCAACTAATTGGACTGACCCTAAAAATATGGTTACTTCTGGCGCTTATAAACTTGATGAGCATGTAGTTAAAGGTTATATCTTAGAAAGCAAAAATCCATATTATTATGATGCTACAAACGTAGCGATCAATCAAATTAAATTCATGCCGATTGAAGATAATAATTCAGCCCTCAGTCAATATAAGTCTGGTGATTTAGATATCACTTATTCACTACCTGTAGATCAATATAAAACAATTAAAACCTCTTCTTTGGGTGATCAGGAACATACTGTTTCACTGGAGGGCATGTACTATTATGATTTCAACATGACTTCAGATAAATTCAAAAACAACCTTAAACTACGTCAAGCACTGTCAATGGCAGTTGATCGCCATTTATTAGTCAAAGATATTTTAGGTCAAAATCAAGTTCCGCTATATTCTTATGCTACCGACACGATTGATGATGGTAAGTATGCTGGGTTAGACTATGAGTGGTCGCAGTGGTCACGTGAGCAACAACTCGCGACGGCTCGCGAACTATTCAAACAATCTGGTTATAGCGAACAACACCCGTTAGAAATTAAAATTAGTTACAATACTAATGACATGCACAAAAAAATAGCGCTAGCAATTGCGTCAATGTGGCAGCAGGCTTTTGGGGATAAAAGCATAACCGTTGCCGCAAGTAACCAAGAATGGAAAACTTTCCTTCAGGCACGCCATAAAGGTGATTATGATATTGCCAGAGATGCATGGATTGCCGATTATAATAGCATTGACAGTTATACCAATCTTTATCAATGCAATAATCCGCAAAATAACTCACACTCATGTACTCCTGCGTTTGATAAGCTTTTACTTCAGGCACAAAATATGCCTAATGCAACTCAGCGTGAAGATTTAACCAGAAAAGCATTACAAGCGGCTATGCAAGATTATGCAATCATTCCATTGTATCAATATACCTATTTTCGCTTAATCAAACCAAATGTTGGCGGCTATACGCCTGAGACTAATCATTTGGATCATGTAATGAGTAAATGGTATAATTTCAATCAAAAAGGAATCAATTAATATGCTAAACATCAAAAGATTGACTGCTTTAATCCTTATTGCTAGCCTCAGCGGGCTTAGTGCCTGCTCCAAAGATAACTCAAGCTCCAGTGCTGTAAGTAAAGATAAGAATCTGATTACAGTGGATAATGGCGAAGATGCACCAACTATTGATCCAGTAATGGCTCAAGATTCAACAAGTGCCAGAGTTCTATACGATTTATTTGAAGGATTAACCTCATTTGATCAAAGCAATCACTCTATCCCTGGTCTAGCTGAGAAATGGGACGTTTCAGCCAATGGTAAAGTGTACACATTCCACCTGCGTGATGGACTTAAATTCTCCGATGGTAGTCCGATTACTGCTACTGATGTAGTATTTTCGTGGCAACGACTGGCAGACCCTAAAATTGCTTCACCCTATATTAATTTAGCCGCCAACATTGTAAATGGTAACGCAATTAGAGCAGGTAAACTACCATTAGATCAGCTAGGAGTAAAAGCATTAGATGCTAAAACAGTGCAAATAACCCTAATCCATCCTGATGCAGCTTTTTTACAAATTTGCGCGATGCCAAATACCGCAACAGTATCCAAAGCTAATGTAACCAAGTATGGACAAACATGGGCGGATCCTAAGACAATGGTAACTTCTGGTGCTTATACCGTAGGTGAATGGGTAATCAAAGGGCATATGTTGCTCAATAAAAACCCGAACTACTATGATGCCAAAAATGTCAGCGTTAATCAGGTAAACATTCTCCCGATTGTAGATTACAATGCGGCATTTAACCGCTATAAAACTGGTGAAATTGACATCTCTTTTAGTTTGCCAATTGATCAATACAAAAGCATCCGTCAAGATTATCCAACTCAAGAACACACCGTTACAATGGAAGCTCTTTACTATTATGACCTTAATATGACGCTGCCTAAATTTAGGGATAATATCAAATTACGTCAGGCGCTATCAATGGCAGTCGATCGTGATACCTTAGTAAAGGATGTGTTAGGACAAGACCAGGTTCCGTCTTACAGTTATGTTACTTCAACTATCGAAAATAGTAAGTTTGCCAACAATCGTTATCCTTGGGGTAGCTGGAGCCGCGCTAATCAAGTTGATGAAGCCAAGAAACTATTTAAAGAAGCTGGCTATGGGCCTAGTCACCCGCTAGAAATCAGCATTAGTTACAATACAATGGACTCTCATAAAAAAATTGCGATGGCAATTGCATCCATGTGGCAACAAGTGTTTGGGGCGGATAGCATCAAAACCACTGCGGCCAATCAGGAATGGAAAAGCTTTATTCAAGCACGCAATACCGCTAACTATGATGTAGCTCGCGATGGCTGGGTTGCTGATTATGATAGTGTTGATGCTTATACTAATCTATTCTTATGCAAAGATCCGTTGAATAAATCTAAATACTGTAATCCTAGCTATGACCAACTGATTCAGCAAGCGCAAAATACTCCTGACCCAGACACACGAGCTAAGTTAATTAAACAAGCGTTACAGATTGCGCAAGATGCTTATGTGATTATTCCTCTTTATCAATACACTTATTATCGTTTGGTAAGCCCGCGGGTTAGTGGTTATAATATGGACAATAATCACTTTGATCACGTAATGAGTAAATGGTATAAATTAAACTAAAGGAACGCTATATGTTGAAATTTGCAATTAAACGGATTTTAGTATCCATTCCAACTTTATTGGCGATTATTACGCTAGTGTTTTTTCTGGTACATATCACGCCAGGTAATCCTTTTGATGGTGAGCGAGCGCTTTCTCCCGAAGCTCTTAAATCATTGATGGCACAATATCGTCTCGATTTACCGATGTGGCAACAATATTTGCTCTACCTCAATGACCTGATCCACGGTAGTTTTGGAATTTCAATGAAATACCTCGGGCAGCCGATCAATCATCTGCTCTTCCCGGATAATATGGGCGGCTTCTGGGTAACTCTACGCTTGAGTATCTATACTATGATAATTGCTGTACCTTTTGGCATAATTTGCGGTGCGTATGCTGGATTACATAAAAATTCATGGTTTGATAAATTAGTCGTATTAAGTAATATTTTCTTTACTGCGGTACCCACTATGGTAACTGGTCCTTTATGTGTATTGGTATTTGCGGTAACCTTACGTTTACTGCCAGCTGGTGGCTGGGGTGATGGTGATATCGCTCATTTATTTCTACCCGTGCTGGTGCTAATCTTAGCTTATACACCAACAATTGCCTTTGTTACGCGTGGTAGTATTATTGACGTGCTAAATTCCAATTATATTCGCACGGCACGCGCCAAAGGATTGCCAACCAAAAAAATCTTATTCAAACACGCGATTCGACCAACATTATTACCCGTTATTTCTTTACTTGGTCCAATGTTTGCGGGGATTTTAGTCGGTGCAGTAGTTACCGAGCAGATTTTTACATTGCCAGGTTTGGGTGTGCTTACGACCAATGCCGCAACTAATCGTGATTATAATATGATTATGGCGATTACCATTTTGGGTAGTATTTTGACGATAGTGTTTAATATTATAGTTGATTTACTTTATATGGTGCTTGATCCTAAAATTAAACAATAAGGAGAACTGCTCGGGCTGTATCGCATTAGACGTCGTTGCAAGGCTCCTCATGTACGTTTCTCATGTACACTTCGTCGCCTTGCGCCTAGCTACTGCTTCACATTCCAGCAGTTCATTTTGATAGTAAAAATAAGGAAACTGTTGCATGATTTTTAAAACAAAAAACTTGAATATAGACGCGCCAGCAACTAAGGGGTTCTGGCGGAGTGTTTTCAGCCGTTTATCACGTAATAAACTAGCCATGACTAGCGGTTTGATAATCGTTACCTTAACTTTAATGTGCATTGTCGTGCCAATATTTAGTGGTGTAAGCTATGATAAAACCAACTGGAGCGAAATTATGCAATCGCCAAGTATGGCACATTGGTTTGGTACTGATAGCTTAGGACGCGATTTATTCGTACGTTCGTTCATCGGTGGGCGGATAACTTTTGAAATCGCTTTTGCTGCGGCATTCGTCGTGCTGTTAGTCGGAATCTTCTATGGTGCAATTGCGGGATACGTCGGCGGTAAAGTTGACACGGTTATGATGCGGATTGTTGATGTGTTATACGGTATTCCGTTTTTATTTTTCTGTATCTTGCTAATTACTCTTTTTGGTAACAGCATGGCGCTGTCATTTGTTGCTATTGCTGCGATTTCCTGGCTGGATATGTCTCGGATTGTCCGCGGACAAACCCTGAGCATCAAACATAAAGAATATGTTGAAGCGGCTATGGTTTCAGGCGTGAGTAATTTTAAAATTATCACCCGTCACGTAATCCCTAATTTACTAGGCGTGGTAATTGTTTATGCTGCATTAACCGTACCGAATATGATTGTACTCTCGGCAGTATTGAGTTTCTTTGGTTTGGGCGTAACTGAACCGATGACTTCGTGGGGATTATTAATTTCGGATGGGGCGCAAAATATGCAAGCATGGTGGCTATTACTCTTCCCTGCTGGTCTTATGATTATAACTTTACTTTCTTTTGCATTCTTTGCCAATGGCTTACGTGATGCATTAGATCCACGCTAGGAGCCACAGATGAATAATAAAAAAACTCCTCTTTTAGAAGTTCGCGATTTAGTTGTTGAATTTAAAGTTCAAGATGGCTTGGTTCGCGCAGTCAATGGTTTATCATTTAAAGTCTACGATAGTGAAATTATCGGAATCGTCGGCGAATCTGGTTCGGGCAAAAGCCAAACCATGCTGGCATTAATGGGTTTACTGGCTGGCAATGGTAAAGTTAAAGGTTCAGTCAAATTTAACGGACAGGAACTAGTTGGCATGTCAACTGGCAAGCTCAATAAACTCCGTGGTGATCAAATCGCGATGATTTTCCAAGACCCAATGACCTCATTAAATCCATATCTCAAAATCAGCTCACAAATGACTGAGGTGTTGATGCTGCATAAAAACATGCCTTACAAACAAGCCTTGGATGAAGCAATCAAAATGCTGGATAAGGTTAAGATTCCTGATGCTAAAAATCGGATTCACCTCTATCCGCACGAATTTTCTGGTGGGATGCGTCAACGGGTAATGATTGCTATGTCGCTATTGACTAAACCTAAACTACTTATTGCCGATGAACCAACCACCGCACTTGATGTAACTGTTCAGGCACAAATTTTGGAGCTACTCAAAGAGCTGAAGCAAGAAATGAATATGTCAATTATCTTTATCACGCATGATATGGGTGTAGTGGCAAATATCTGTGACCGAGTGAATGTAATGTATGGTGGCTGGCTAATGGAAACAGCGACAATTGAACAAGTCTTTGCTACCCCGTACCATCCTTATACCAGCGCTTTACTAGAAACAATTCCGAGCATTGATCACGATGTAGATAAACTCAAAACAATCCCGGGAGAACCACCAAATTTACTGCATTTACCAGAAGGCTGCCCGTTTCAACCTCGTTGCAGCAAAGTAAGTGCTGCGTGTAGCGGACAGATTCCGTTACGTAAAATTTCACCGCGTCATGTTATGAAATGTACTGTGGAGGTAACTCAATGAAAAAAATTCTCGAAGTAAAAAACCTCAAAGTTCATTTTGAGCTGGGTGGTGGCATGTTCAAAGCTAAACGGGTGGTGCATGCAGTTGATGGCGTTGATTTTGACGTTTTTGAAGGTGAAACTTTAGGTATCGTTGGTGAATCTGGCTGTGGAAAATCTTCTTTGGCACGTGCGCTGTGCGGACTAAATAAAATCACCTCAGGTAGTGCGCTCTTTGATGGCAAAATTGATCTGGCTAAAGCTTCTTCCAAAGAATGGAATGAAGTTCATAAACAAATGCAGTTTATTTTCCAAGACCCAGTTGCGGCACTTGACCCACGCATGACCGTTGCTGAAATCATCTCTGAGCCACTGATAACTCTTTATCCAGATATGAAAAAAGATCAGGTTTTACAAAAAGTATTAGCAACCATGAAACTGGTTGGTTTGACGCAAAATCAGGTAAATCGTTATCCACAAGAATTTTCTGGTGGGCAATGCCAGCGGATTGGAATTGCCCGCGCACTGATACTTGAACCAAAAATCTTAATCTGTGATGAATCAGTAAGTGCATTGGATGTGTCAATTAAAGCACAAATTATCAATCTATTGCAAGAATTACAACAACAGCTTAAATTAACTATTTTATTTATTTCGCATGACCTAGGCGTTGTCAAACACATTTGTAAACGCATTTTAGTAATGTATCTGGGTAATATTATGGAACTAGGCAATAAGCAAACTATTTACAACAATACGTTACACCCATATACCAAAGCTTTGCTCTCAGCCGTACCCGTTGCGAACCCAACACTGGAAAAAACCAAGCAAATTCAGCTCCTTGAAGGTGATTTACCCTCACCAGTTAATCCGCCCAAAGGTTGTGTATTTAGTACTCGTTGCCCACAAGCAGAGGATAGATGTCGTGCATCACGTCCAGAAGGTAAAATTGTGCAGGAGCATTTTGTAACTTGTTTTAAAGCAGTAAGTTAAAACGATAGAACAACATAAAACAATCAAGAAAATGGTAGAGATGGGTAATGTTCCTAGATGAACGCACAATTAAGGTATCTGGCACTATTTAAGCAAGGTTTACTGTCGCAACAATTTGGAGCAGGATTATCTGGAACGCTTAGTGCAATTGAGAATCTTGCTTATGTACAGATTGATACGCTATCGGTGGTTGAGCGAGCACATCACCATGTATTATGGAATAGAGTAGCTGATTATGATCCTGCCCACCTGAACCAACTGGTTAAAAAGCAGCATATCTTTGAGTATTGGTATCATGCGGCAGCATATTTGCCGATGTGTGATTACCGTTATGCACTACCACGGATGATGTCAATTCGCAATGATGAAAACCGTTATTATACAAATGTCGACAAGCGCCTGATGGGTGAAATTTTAGCTCGCGTAAGAGCCGAAGGAGAATTGCGCGTACGTGATATTGGTAAAAGCAATCAGAAAAAGGGCGGCTGGTGGAATCTGGGGCAAGAACGACGTGCTCTTGACAAATTATTCATGCAGGGCGATCTTATGATCTGTGAGCGCAATGGTATGGAGAAAATCTATGACCTTGCTGAACGCTGTTTGCCACAAAATATCGACCTAAGTATGCCAACATTAAGAGAGTACGCGATATATTTACTTGAGACAACACTCAGAGCACATGGTGTTTTTACTCTGAAACAGCTATTGCATCTTAGAACCGGAAAACCCTTGCAAGATATGATGCGTGAAGTTCTCAGTGAATACATTAATTCTGGAGTAGTGAGTGCAATCTCTAATATTGGCAGAACAACAATTTATATGGATAATAAAGCACTTGAATTGGGAGAAAGCACAGTAAAAACCAATGCTCAAATAAAAATCCTCTCGCCCTTTGATAATTTGGTAATTCACCGTGAGCGATTGAGTTTGCTATTTAATTTTGATTATCGGATTGAATGCTATACTCCAGCAGCTAAGCGAGTGTTTGGCTACTTTTGTTTACCAATTCTATACGGGGATACCTTCATCGGTCGAGTTGATTGTAAAGCACATCGTGCAGAGCAGCGATTTGAAGTGATAAAGCTTCATCTGGAAAATGATGAGCTCGATCAAAAACAGCTGCTGCTATTATTACGCAATGAGCTGCAAAGATTTGCTGATTTCAATAAATGCCCTCTCCTTGAAGGAATATAAGCTGTCATAAATATACTTTTACGACACTCATGTGCTAAAAATAGACTTTATGTCTCAAAGTTCTTCAACCTAAAAGCAAAATAATTGCTCATAAAAGAAGCCTAATAGCCTACAATAATCAATCTGTTTAAATAAAACAGTAGTACAAGTGCTAAAATAACGGGTTAAGGAGTACAACAACATGACCTTAAACCTTAACTCAGAATTATCCATCCTAGAATGTAGCGGCAGTGATGCTGCAACCTACCTGCAGGGACAACTTACCAACGACATCCGTGGACTAGACAGCAAGCCCTGGCAATTTTCCGCTCACCTAAATAATAAAGGGCGCACTCTCGCCACTTTCATCATTACTCAATATCAAGAAAATAGCTATTATTTAATCACTAGCAAAAGTGTAATTGATAAAATTTTACCGCGCCTTAAAATGTATATTTTACGTAGTAAAGTTACTCTAGCTATCAGCGCTAAATCAATTTACCTAAGTGATACTCAGATTGATGGCGGTTACAATCTGCAATTAAGCGCTGACAAATACCTTAATATCAGCGAGCCCCCACAAGAGAACACCACAGATAGCAATGCATGGCATAAATTTCTAGTTGATAATGCTCTGCCAATGATTTATCTCGAATCAATTGAAAAGATTATTCCCCAACAGATCAATTATGATTTAATTGGTGGAATTAATTTCAAAAAAGGCTGTTATACTGGACAGGAGATCGTTGCTCGCACTCATTATCTGGGTAAAGTAAAACGGCGCATGGCAAAATTCACCACCGACACCCAGCCGCAGATTGGACAAGGCGTAGTCAGCCCGCTAATGGATAATCAAGAAATTGGCACTATCATTGACTATTATCAAGATGGGCAGAACTATCATGGCTTGGTTTCATTACAAAATAACTGTCTAGACAATGCATACTTGGATGCAGACAATCAACAAAAACTTACTTGTACTACATTAATCGACGAATCAACAGGAGCATAATCGTGACAAAAGTTCATACTATTACCCACCCTTTAGTTCAACATAAATTAACCATAATGCGCGATAAAAATACCGGAACTAAAGAGTTTCGCGAGCTGACCCATGAATTATCTCAGTTGATTGGTTATGAAGCAATGCGCAACATCAAAACTGAACTAGTTGAAATTGAAACACCACTGGTTAAAACTAAAGCACCCGTGCTGGCTGGACGTAAATTAGCACTAATCCCGATTCTGCGTGCTGGCTTGGCAATGGCGGATGCTATCGCTGATTTTGTTCCAAATGCCAAAATTGGGCATATCGGAATGTATCGCGACCCAAACACTCATCTGCCAGTAGAATATTATTGCAAATTACCCAGCGATATTGAAAACCGTGATGTTTTCCTGTTAGACCCAATGCTAGCAACTGGTGGTTCGGCGATCGCGGCAATTGATTTACTCAAACAGCATGGTGCGAGCAATATTAAATTTGTCTGCATTCTCTCTGCTCCCGAAGGAGTTGATAAAATTCGTCAAGCACATCCAGATGTTGAAATTTATACAGGTTCGATTGATGAAGGGTTAAATGATCACGACTATATCGTTCCTGGGCTTGGTGATGCTGGCGACCGTATTTTTGGCACTAAATAGTCATGGCTAAATTATTTTTTCGTTACTCGGCAATGGATGCGGGTAAAACCCTTGATTTGTTAAAAGTTGCCTATAATTATGAAGACCGTGGGCAACATACTTTGGTAGTTACTTCTGCAATTGATCGTCGGGCGGGTGATAATAAAGTCCGTTCGCGTATTGGTTTTGATAAAGAAGCAATCTCGACCACCATCGAGGATAATTTGTTTGATTTAATCAAAGCCCAAAATGAGCAGCAAAAAATTGCTTGTGTTCTCATTGATGAAATTCACTTCTTTAGCTCCGAGCAAATTATTCAGCTCTCTGATGTAGTCGATTATCTCAATATCCCAGTAATTTGCTACGGCTTACGCAGTGATTATCGTGGTGAACCATTTCCTGCCGCTACTACCCTCCTCGCAATCGCAGATACCTTGGAAGAAGTTAAAACGATCTGCCATTGTGGACGTAAAGCTAATTTTAATATGTTGGTACGCGATGGCATCGCCGTTAAGCAAGGTGCGCCAGTAGTGGTTGATGATGAAAATCTCAAAAAAATTGACACTAAATATGTTTCGGTGTGCAGAAGGCATTGGAAAGATGGAATTTGGAAATAAGCTGTAAATGTTATTTGTAAAGTACAGCCAATAAAACGCACGCTACCCACTTAGATTGATTATTAGTATAAACATCACAGACTCTCATTCTGTGTTCAGCTTTTAAACGATGCGCCAATTTTATATGTATTGAAAGAAAATAAAAAATAACAAAAAAGAATTTGAATAAGTTAGCTATGTTTATTTTATTGGGTAACGCATTTCTTTCTAGCTGTGCGACAACACCTTCTGGTGAAACCCTTAACTCAACTGTTTCAATCAAGCAAATACAACCATTTGATAAGCAAATTAAGAATAATGCTTTGACAATAAACTCAAACGAAACTTTGGCAATTGCAAGCAATAGTGATGAATCTCAAGTTCGAGTTTATGACCTAACAAACAAGAAACTTATTCATAAACTAACCTATGTAACTCCGCGCCACCTACAATTTGCTGCTGATGGCAATAGTTTCTATATCAGCGACAGTTCGTTGGGCATAATTCAACAAGTTTCCACTATTGATTTTTCAATAATCCATCAAGCTTATGTCGGTCAGGGTGCCTTTGGTTTTACACTGAATAAAGACTATTTACTAATAAATAACGAAGCTCAAAATACTGTAACTGTTATCAATCTAGCTAACTGGAAAATTGAACGAGTTTTAAATGGTTTTCAGGAACCTCGGCAAGGAATCAAATTTGGTCCTGATAATCGTTATGTCTATGTCACTAATTTTAAAAGTGACGATGTTCGAGTGATTGACACGCGAATTTGGCAGATAGTTAAAACACTAACTGGGATTCTCGGAGTTCGTGCAATCGCGATTTCTCCGGATGAATCTCTGCTTTATGGTGCTTCTTCTGCGACTAACTCGCTTAGAATGATAAAAATATCCAATAACCAATTATTAAAAACTCTTCCTACCGGCAATGATCCCTATGGTGCATCATTATCAAAAGATGGTGATACTCTAATAACTGGTAATAAAATTGATGGAACAGTAGAAATATTTTCCACTAAAAATTATCAATTGCTTAAAGTTATCTCAGGATTTAATGAGCCACGCCAAGCAATCCTTTACAGCAAAAGCCTAGGCAAAATTTATGTTTTACAAAAGGACATGTCAATTGGAGTGGTAAATTATTTACAAAAACAACCTCAAATCGAAGTAATTAATTGAAGCTTAAGTTTTAATAAAATATATGAAATACTAGGATGACAAAAATAATTCTTGCTGCAGCTGAGTAAATTCTTCTTCGTACTTAAAATTAACTCCCAGCCCCAATAAGCGAATAGGTTTATGCGAATTTAACTGATTGTTTTTAATAAATAAATCAAGAAAAATAGTCAAGGAAAAACCAGAAACACTTATTTCCGAAGTGCTCTGTGTAAAATCAGCAAACTTAATTTTAATAAATGCCGAACGAACTACAGCACTGGGTTTAACATCTGCTAAGCGCACGGTAAAAGAATCATATAATTTACTCAGCTCAATTTTGGCGAGCTCAACATCCGTTATATTTTCTACAAAAGTTGTCTCGACGCTTAACGATTTACGTGGGCGATTAGGTTTCACTTCACGATTATCTATACCGCGTGCTTGGTAATAAAGAGCCTGCCCGAGTTTGCCAAAACGCTTACTTAATTCCAATAAAGAGAATCGCTGTAAATCCGTACAAGTTGTAATCTGTAACTGCTTTAATTTATCTGCCGTTACTTTTCCCACGCCAAAAAGTTTATTAACTGGCAAAGTAGCAACAAATTGCTCAATTTGCTCAGGGCGAATGACACACAGGGCATTGGGCTTATTCCACGCACTGGCAACCTTGGCTAAAAATTTATTTACCGAAACACCTGCAGAAGCTGTTAGCTGGTGTTCGTCCCAAATTCGTTGGCGAATCTCTTCCGCAATCAATGTAGCACTGCCATGATGATGTGCTGAATTAGTGACATCCAAGAAAGCTTCATCCAAAGATAAAGGCTCAACCAAATCGGTATATTCACAAAAAATAGCTTGAATTTGTCGCGAAACGGATTTGTATTTAGCCATGTTTACAGGTAATACCACCAGCTCCGGACACAAGCGCAATGCTGTAGCTGTTGCCATTGCGGAGCGCACTCCATACTTGCGTGCCAGATAATTACAAGTACACAAAACACCACGACGTTGTTCGCTACCACCAACAGCAACTGCACGATGTGCTAATTCTGGATTATCACGTATTTCTACTGCTGCATAAAAACAATCCATGTCGATATGAATTATTTTACGCTTTTGCTGAAGAATTGTATTTGCATTCATAGCCCTAATTTTAACATGTTAAAATCATGCTTATACTTTTCAATAAAAAGGACAAGCAATGCAAACAATTTCAACTGTCTTCTGGGATTTAGATGGTACTCTTATTGATAGCGAACATCTGCATATGCAATCAGGAGATTATGCCACTCAAATTTTGGAGCAAGAACTTCAGCTCAAAGCTACACCACTTAACAGAGACATGACGGGAATGGAAAATCGTGCTGTCTTTGATTTGTTATTTGGTAACGCCAAACTCACCAATAGTCAGGAAGCATTTGAGCGCTGGCAACGGCTTGCAATTGATTTTTTTCTTGATCGTGTTGATAGTTCTCAACAAATCAAGCAATCAATTGAGTTAGTTAAGCACTTCTCCGCACAAGGGATCATGCAATCAGTAGTTTCTAACTCAACTAAGGAAGTCATTGCCCATAGCCTAGCACAATTAGGAATTTTAGACCACTACAGCCAGATTTTTAGCCGTGACCAAGTAGAACGAGGCAAGCCTCATCCTGAGATCTACCTTAGTGCACTTACTTACCATAGGCAAGCGCCAGAGAATTGTTTGGTGTTTGAAGATAGTGCCACTGGAATTACTGCAGCCAAAGCTGCCGGACTTAATGTTGTAGGAATTGGTGATGCAACACTTAACCACAACCCAACACATACACTTAGTTTAGATAAAAATAACTGGCTGGAATTATTAAGCGTTCACTACACTTTCTAATATGCAGGATCAATTCATGCCCACAAAACTTAAACTTTTCAATAATACTCTCCCCAGTAGCCGTATTATTCATGACGAATTGTTACGTTATGCTTATGCCACTGATGCGAGCTTATACCGAATGCTCCCGTGGCTAGTGTTATTGGTTGAAACCGAAGCAGAAGTTATCCAAATTGTTCAAATTGCCAGCCAAAACAAAATTCAGCTAACCTTTCGTGCCGCAGGAACTAGTCTTTCTGGACAAGCGGTTACCGATCAGGTATTAGTCGTCCTATCTTCATCCAGTTGGCAAAAATATCAAATTAGCCCCGATGGTAGCAGTATAAAACTGGAAGCAGGAATCATTGGAGCACAAGCTAATCGCTGGTTAGCAAAGTTTAAGCGCCAGATTGGTCCTGATCCTGGTTCAATCGAAGCTGCCAAAATTGGTGGGATTATTGCCAATAACTCCAGTGGAATGTGTTGCGGCACGACTAAAAATAGTTATGCAACACTAGAGAATTTACGCGCAGTTTTTAGTGATGGTAGTTTGTTTGATAGTTCTAATCCAGATGAAGTTACTCAGTTCAAGCAAACTCACGCCGAATTAATTACCAAAATTAGCCAAATTCGTGATCAAATTCGCGCCGATGCAGCGCTAAGCCAATTTATCCGCAAAAAATTTGCCATCAAAAATACCAGTGGTTATAGTTTGAATGCTTTCATTGATTATGACGACCCAATTAAAATTATCGAACGTTTATTGATTGGCTCAGAAGGAACACTAGCTTTTATTAGCGAAGTAACGCTGCAAACTATCCCGATTGAAGAACATCGTGCCTTAAATCTAATTTATGGTAAATTGACTGATTTAATCAATCTCACAGTGCAGATATCTGGTTATGATATATCTTCAATCGAGCTATTAGATTCGCTATCACTACAGTCTGTTTCCCATATTCAAGAATTACAGCCTTATTTAATTCAGGTTAATGGTGACAGTGCCGCTATCATGGTTGAATTGACCGCTCCGAGTAAAGAATTACTAGATACCAAGTTAGCTCAAGTTAATGTGGTTATTAACCAAACTCCAATTATTCAGCAGAGTGGTTTCGTGCAGGATACCAAGACTGCTAGCATTTTGTGGAAAGCACGTAAAGGAGTATTACCAACTATCGCCGGACAACGTCCGCTCGGTTCTACGGTAATTATTGAAGATGTGGCAGTACAGATTGAACATTTGCCAGCATTGATTAGTGACCTACGCCTGATGTTTGAAGAGTTTTCTTACCAAAATGCCGCGATTTTTGGGCATGTATTAGCAGGAAACATTCACTTTGTAATTACGCCTAACTTTACCAACCCAGAAGAATTACAACGCTACGATAAATTCATGCACGCATTCACCGATTTAGTTGCCAATAAATACCAAGGTTCACTAAAAGCCGAACACGGCAGCGGACGAAATATTGCCCCGTTCGCCTTAGTTGAATGGGGACAACAATGTTGGGATATTATGTGGCAAATCAAAGAGTTATTTGATCCGCAAAATATTTTAAATCCCGATGTCAAACTTACTCGCGACAACACTCTACATATGCACTCATTAAAAGAATCACCGGCAGTTGACCCTCTAATTGACAAATGTATGGAATGTGGCTTCTGTGAACCAGTTTGCCCATCACGCAAGCTCAGCCTTACGCCACGTCAGCGCAATGCCGTGTCACGCAGAATGGCACAATTAACACCTGAAAAACAAGCCATCTGGCAAAAAACCTATCAATATTACGCAATAGACACTTGTGCCACTACTGGAATGTGCCAAGTTTCTTGTCCGGTTAATATAAATACTGGAACGTATATTCAGAGCTTAAAACCAGTTTCTAATGCTGTTCTCGACCATAGTAAACTAATTAATAGTAGTAGAAATAAAGTTAAAGCAGGTAATTTGGCAGCAAGTATTATTGGTAAAGCTAATTTACACCAATTAACCGCTAAAATTCATCAACATTTTCCACAAGTTCCAGTCTATCTGGAAACTATGCCGCAAGCGCAATATGCTAAATTTGAAGTAAGTTCAAAAATCACAGAAAAAGTTGTAACTTTAATTCCCGCTTGTCCGAATCGAGTTTTTGCCGCTAGTCAAAACTCAGATAGCTATCCCAGCCAAAAAATATTAGAGAAATTAGGTTTTACTGTCAAATATTTAACTCAAACCAAAGATACTTGTTGTGGACAAATGTATCACTCACAATGTAACTCAACTATGCAGCTGCAAAGCACCAACGGGTTAAAACAATTGATAGAGCAAAATGAAATTTACATTATGGATAATAGCTCCTGCAGTGGTTTTGCGCAAGATAGTGGAATCAAAATTTGGGAAATCAGCAGCTTTATTGCCGATAAATTAGCTAAAGTAGAACTAAATAAGAAATACCGTAAAATTGCCGTCCATATTGATTGTAGTTCTGCCAAGCACTGTTTAGTAAATGAAGCAATTCTGAGTGCGCTAAAAAAATGTGCTGATGAATTGGTCTTTCCCGAAGGAGTAAAATGTTGTGGATTTGCTGGGGATAAGGGATTTACCATTCCAGAACTAAATCAAAGCAGTTTATCAAATTTGGCTACTCAGATTAATAACTGCGAAATTGGAGTAACTTTTAATCGTAATTGTCAGATTGGGCTTAGTTATCACGGGCAAGTTGAATATATTTCATTTATTGAATTGATTTTAAATTGCATAGTAAAGGTATGATATTAGAATACAAAATATTACCAGCATAAGGAGAGACTCATTACAGCAAAACATTGAATAAGAAACTTCTTTAAGCTAAGAATATAAATAAAAAAGGACAATCTTTTGATTGTCCTTTTTCGCATTATTCGGAGAATAATTCTTAGAATAAGTAACCAACTTTAGCAGTAAGAGCGTTAGTACCATTACCACCACCTGCTGAATTGCTACTATTGAAAGCATTAGAGTAGCTATATGCCAATGCTAACATAACAGTTTTGTTAATGTCATATTGGACTTCCGGAGAAATATTATAACCAAAATCTTGACCATTGTTAACATAACTACCAGTAGCAGTACTAGCACCTTGTTGAGTACCAATCAAACCTAAATCCAAAGATACTTTTAAAGAGCTCAAGAAACGATACTCTGGACGAACACCAGCACCGTATGAATAAACTGTACCATTAACAACACCACCAGCTTGTGTGTAACCAAAATCTGCGTAAGGAATAACTTGTAAACCATTAGCATCATCACCAAAGAATTGGAACGCATAACCAGCTTTAATGTTCATAACACCTAAAGTAGAAGACTTAGTATAAGTACCATTAGTACCTGTTTGACCAAAAGATGCGTTAGCATTAGCCCATACGTTATTTTTAGATTGGAACGTACCACCAACACCCCATAGATCTGCATTTTGCGCAACGCCACCATCTGGAGAAATTAGGTTATATTGAGCGTAAAGATTATTATTGAAATCTTGGAATGTATCTGCCATAGCAACAACAGATGAACCCGCTAAAATAACTGCTAGTAATTTTTTCATAATTTATTTCCTATTATATATGGTCTAATAATTTAAATTTATATTTAAAAGGTCAAATCTCGTTTAACCTTTATTGCTCTCATGACGTTATTATAGCCTAGTAAATTAGATAGCTATTAAAAAAAACGTGATTTCAGGAGATTTTTGCTAGTTTACGGGCTAAAACCTTGTTTTTCTGTTGCTATTTTACAACAAATACCTAATTTCACAAATATATTTTTTAAAATCACCATTAACACTCAAGATCATACTCCTAATTGAAATATGATCAATGCCGCTGAAAACATAATACAAAACACTAAAAAAGTCACTTCTAATCACAAGTAGATAGTTTGGTATACTTAACTGAACCATCTTTACTCATACAAATATTCTCACCTTGAGCTTGGTTAGCAACTGCTGCTGGAACTGCAATTAAGCTATATCGACTATAATCTTGAGAAAGAATATCCGAATGTTCAGCAAATGAAATATCATAAATAATACTAGAATCACTATTTTTCAAACTAGTCTTAGGCAATGCAGGCCAATTTCCATCATCATTAACATAACGTCCATGCTGTTTATAGAATGAATCCATATAAGCAATATCTTCTTTCATAAAACTTATCGCTTGCCTTTGATTTACTAAATTTACCACTTTCTGATAGCCAAATTGCCAACCATAGTAAATACCAGCCACCAAAGCAATTACAATTAACAACCCCAAAACACCTAATCCTTTATTTCTCATGATATCTTTCCCACCATTTAAAATATATACTCAAATATGGAATAAGTATAACACACAAACCAAACAATAAAATATGCGATAATCACCTATTAATTAACACAAATCAGAGAGCCACTAAATGACAAATTTTATTCCTTTTAATCAAATTGATATTAGTTATCTAAAAACCAGTCTTAATCAGCAATTAGATTCTACTCAAGCATTAATCACCCAGCTAGAAGCACAGAAAAATAGTAGCTGGCAACAAATAATTGCGCCATTGCAAGCACAACTTTACACACTCAATCAGGCATGGGGGTTAGTTGGACATCTGCAAAGCGTTAAGGATAGTCCAGAACTGCGTACCCTACATGAAGAGTTTTTACCTAAACTAACTGAGCTTTACGTAAATTTAGGACAAAATCAAGCGCTCTACAAACACGTCCAAACAATTAAAGACATAGAGTACTCACAATTAAATACGGAACAGAAAAAAGTAATTGATAACGAATTGCGTGATTTTAAATTAAGTGGAATTACTCTACCATCTGAGCAACAACAACAATTTAAGACAATTCAAAATCAACTTTCAGAGTTAGCAACCCAGTTTGAACATAATGTATTGGATGCCACTGATAGCTATAGCCGCAGCGCTATTATCGATGAATTAACCGGAATTCCCGAAGATAGCTTGGCACTTTATAAAGCAATGGCGGAACAAGAGCAGCAAGAAGGTTATAAAATAACTCTACATATGCCAAGTTATTTACCGATCATGCAGTATTGCAGCAATCGCCAATTACGTGAAGAGCTTTATGAAGCATATGTGACTCGCGCCAGTGAACTTAGTAACGCTGCAAAATTTGATAATGGCGGATTAATTGGTAAAATTTTAGCGTTACGTTTAGAAAAAGCTCAATTACTTGGCTTTAACAATTATGCAGAGCTGTCACTATTTAATAAAATGGCAGACACTCCGTCACAAGTATTAGATTTTTTACACCAATTAGCTATTAAATCGCGCCCATATGCTGAACAAGATTTGACAGAGTTGAAAGCGTATGCCCTAAAAATTGATGGAATTACTGAACTATCTGCTTGGGATATTCCTTATTACAGCGAAAAATTGCAGCAGCATAAATATAGTTACTCAAGCAATGAGTTAAAACAATATTTCCCACTACCTAAAGTATTTAGCGGGCTCTTTAATTTAATTGGGCAGCTTTATTCGCTTAAATTAGTGTTAAATAAAGAGATGTCTGTGTGGCATTCTGATGTTAGTGCTTATGACATAATTCAAAATGGACAAATTAGTGGACATATTTATTTTGATCTTTATGCACGGGATGGTAAACAGCCTGGCGCGTGGATGAATTCAGCGCAAGACCGTAATATGGATGGTGAAGCTGAACATTTGCCTATTGCCTATGTTATTTGTAATTTTACCAAGCCAGTTGGTGATAAACCTAGTCTGTTGACTTTTGACGATGTTCAGACTTTATTTCATGAGATGGGACATGCTCTGCATCATTTGCTGACGGTAGTAGATAATTCAAGCATCTCTGGGATTAATGGTGTTGAATGGGATGCGGTTGAGCTACCATCGCAGTTTATGGAGTATTTTGCTTGGGATTATGCAATTTTAAAAACGATTACTGCGCATATTGATAGCGGTGAAGCCTTACCGCAAGAATTGTTTGATAAAGTTTTAGCCGCTCGCCATTACCAATCTGGTTTACAAATGCTCCGTCAATTGGAGTTTGCTATCTACGATTTACAATTACACAGCTCATTTAATCCTGCAGTAGATAATTACTTAATTGAATTAGAGCAAGTTCGTAAGCAAATCGCAGTCTTGATTCCACCGATTTATAATCGTTTTGCCAATAGTTTTGCACATATTTTTGCTGGTGGCTATGCTGCAGGGTACTATAGTTATAAGTGGGCAGAAGTTTTAGCCTGCGATGTATTTAGTATTTTTGATGGGATTAGCGGCGCTAAATTATCTGAGCTTGGTGCTCAGCTCCAACGAACCATACTAAGCCAAGGTGGAGTTCGTCCGATGATGGAAAATTTTGTGGCATTTATGGGGCGCGAACCACAAATTGATGCGTTATTGAAATACTCAGGAATTAAATAAACTATCTCTCTAATACGACGAACGCACTACTTAAGCTGCGCTCGTCGCTAAGCGAGAGATGATAAGCCTTAATTTCACGAGCCAACAACCATTGCTCTAATTCAGGCGCTAAAACTAGATATGGTTTACCTAATTCATCATTCAGTACACTGATATTTGACAACAGCACTGGAGCACGCAAGCCAGTATTGCAAGCTTTAGCAAAAGCTTCTTTGGCAGCAAAGCGCTTGGCAACAAATTTAACTTTATCACCGCGCTCTGTGTAAATCAATAATTCTGAGGGAGTCAACATGCGTTGTACCCCTTTATAACCGAAACGTGCAATAAATTCAGCAATCCGCTGATTTTCAACTATGTCATGTCCAATTGAATAAATTATTTTATATCCTATCATCTAAAAATCAAATCAAAAAGAAAGAAATCATTTTGATCAACACGTACGCCACCAAAATAATGGTAGAAATATCAATTACTAACCATACACTAGGGCGATTTAACTTCTCAGCATATGTTCGTGAAATAAGCGTTAAACCAAATAGCCAAACAAAATCACCAAGTAACGCACCAATCATAAATGCAAAATGCTGGCTACCCGAATAGTGAGTAGATGCGCCACCGATCACTATAATAGTATCGACAAAAACCAATGGATTGAGCCAAGTGAGTGCCAAAGCTCTAAAAATCGCAGTTTTTTTGTCCAATACGGTATTTGCAAACTTAACTTCATGCGGTTTATTTAATCCACGGATTTTTAACCAGAGATAGTAACTTAGAAAAATTACACCAACCACGTTAATCAAAAGCAAAAACCACTTTGCACCAGTCAAAGCCAATCCAACGCCACCGAGCAAAATCAGTACTGCATCCGCCAAAAAACAAGTTGTGGCAACTGCATATTCATGGTTTCGCCGAATAGCATGTGTCATGGTATTCAAATTTTGCGGACCAATCCCAGCTATAACACCCAAAACAAAAATTGCTCCACCTAATGCTACACTTAAAAATTCCATCCCTAACGCGCCTGTATCATTAATTGTTTCATTTCACTGACAGCTTTTGCTAAACCATGAAATAAGCTTTGCGCAATCAGTGCGTGCCCTATATTTAACTCATGTAGTTGTGGAATCGCAGCTATTGCTGAGACATTATGATAATGCAGTCCATGTCCAGCATTTACGATTAATCCCAGCGAGTCGGCAAATTCCGCCATTTTAATAATCTTGATTAATTCTTGTTGCTGAGCTATCGAGTTACTATCCGCATATTTACCCGTGTGAATTTCTATCGCATAGCTTCCCGCTTGCTTGGCTGCCATAATTTGCTGCCGATCAGCATCAATAAAGAGCGAAACCCAAATACCCTGACTATGTAAAATCTGAATAACCTGCTGAATTGCAGCAAAATTAGCCACAACATCCAAACCGCCCTCTGTAGTTACTTCAGCGCGTTTTTCTGGTACTAAACACACATAATCTGGTTTGACTTGCAAAGCTATTTCAAGCATTTCCTGAGTGAGTGCCATTTCCAGATTCATTTCAGTTTTGAGCGTTTGTCTTAGTACAAACACATCCTGATCTTTAATGTGACGACGATCCTCCCGTAAATGTAACGTAATTAAATCTGCACCATTACTTTCTGCCACCAAAGCCGCTTCAACCACACTCGGGTAAATCGTTCCACGGGCATTGCGAAGCGTCGCTACATGATCAATATTTACTCCTAAACGCAACATAACCTAATCCTTATTCTTTTATATGGGCGAATTATACACTAACTACAATCACTTCGCACAGTAGCAAAACAAAGCATTACGCCATGTAATTATCAAAAAATTAGTTTCTCATAATAATTATTGGTATAATTATCTTAGAAATGGAAGTTAACTTCATATTAAAATACTCTAATCTCCACTACATCATAAATCAAAGCCCTATATTAATCAATTATATGGAAATTTTTCATGGCTAAATTAACTAAAAAACCAGTTATAAAACAAAATACCGTAACACAAAAACTCGCAAAACTTAAAGCCTTGATTAAGCCACCACTTACAATTCATAAATTAAGCCCTGAAATTGAGGTATTACGGGATATTAGAGTAGCTATGCGCGATGGCATAACGCTCTGTGTCAACATCTATAAGCCAAAATCTTCGGAAAAATTTCCAGCATTACTAAATTTACACCCCTATTGCAAAGATAATCTACCGCAAAAAGGAAAAGTTCCTTTTCAATATCGGGTAATTCGACAAACTGGACAAATCGCTTTTTCTGAAGAGACTAGCTGGGAAGCCCCTGATCCAGATTTTTGGGTTACGCAAGGCTATGTGATTGTCAATATTGATAAACGTGGTTTTGGTAAATCTGATGGTACACAAGAAATGCTTGATGATGCGGAGGCACAAGACTATTATGATGTAATTGAATGGGTCGCTACACAAGAATGGTCAAGTGGCAAAATAGCGCTCTTTGGTGTTTCATATCTGGCGATTAGTCAATATAAAGTTGCCGCACTTAATCCACCACATCTTAGTGCAATCTGCCCTTGGGAAGGATTTAGTGATGCATATAAAGATGCGTTTCGCCCAGGTGGAATTCGTGAGGATGGTTTTATCTTAATGTGGAGCCATGGAGTTAAGAAAAAATCTGGTCCGGTCTTTCGTGATCAGCAATATCAACATATATTGCGCGATGATTTTTATTTATCAATGGTTCCTGATTTACATAAAATCAAAGTACCAGCATTGATCTGTGCCAGTTTTTCCGATCATCAACTCCATACTCGTGGCTCTTTTCGCGCTTTTGAGCAAATAGCTTCACAACAAAAATGGCTTTATACTCACCGCACTGGCAAATGGGCGAGTTTTTATTCTGAACAAGCAAAAGCCATTCAGCTAAAATTCTTTGATTATTTTTTGAAAGGCATACAGAATGAGATGCCAAGTCATCCCAAAGTAACAGTTGAAGTTCGTGAATCTCGAGACAATGCTTACAAAATCAGACATGAACATCAATGGCCAATCGTTGATACACAATGGACTAAGTTAAGTCTAAACCATGAGCAATCAATATTAAGTGATAAAGATGATTATGGTAACACTGAGTTTGATTCATTTTTAACCACTACAGAGAGCTTAAAATTTAGCTATATTTTCCCGCAGGATATGGAAGTAATTGGTCCGATGAAATTAACATTATTTGTCTCATTGGAAGAGATAAATGATGCAAATCTCTTCATCGGGATACAAAAACTTCATAATGGACAAGAAGTTGATTTTGAAGGTTCATATGGTTTTGCCAATGATGTAGTTAGTAAAGGATTTATGAGAGTATCGCTCAGCGAGATTAATGAAAAGGATAGCTTATTTTATCAACCGGAACACAATTTTAACCGCAAAAAAACCATCGCAAGTGGTGAAATTATAAAATTGGAAATTAGTTTATTGCCTTCAGCAACACTCTTTCGCCAGGATGATGAGCTCCGCTTAGTGATTCAAGGAATTCCACTTCTTAAATATGGTAAGTTTCATCAAATTGGTGAATATGAAAAAAGCGCGGCTGGTAAGTGCTACGTTTGGAGCAGTAATCGCTATCCAAGCGCCTTATTAATACCAATAGTCCGCTAACCAATCACAGCTACGTTATCGCAACTCCCCGTAAGAGTCTTTATATAGAGCGAACTCTTGTCCAAACCCTAATTGCCGTAAATAAGATATAAAGCGTTATTATATCCAACCACAGAAAAAATGCTGGTTCATAAAAAATTGCGCTAAAAAAACCCGCAACTCAAATGAGCTGTGGGCTTTAACTAAAATTTAATAATTACTATTTCTTAAGCTTCGTATGATTATTAACATACCATTGTTGTGACATCGTTAAGATATTATTCACTAACCAGTACACCACCAAACCAGCTGGGAAGAAGAAGAACATCACACTAAATGCCAATGGCATAATGCGCATCATCTTAGCTTGCACCGGATCTGCTGCTGGAGGATTTAGGAACGTTTGTAAGAACATTGTAATTGCCAATATTACTGGCAATATATAATATGGATCTGGACGACTCAGATCAGTAATCCATAAAAAATGCGCTTGACGTAGTTCAACTGAACCCAATAATGCCCAATACAAACCAATAAATACTGGAATTTGTAATAACATTGGTAAGCAACCACCAACTGGATTAACTTTTTCTTCGCGATACATTGCCATCATTGCTTGTTGCAACTTAGCTTTATCATCACCATATTGTGCTTTTAGTTTTTCCATCTTAGGTGCTAAAGCTTTCATCCGCGCCATTGATTTGTAGCTCGCATGAGTTAATGGATATAGAACTACTTTTACTGACAAAGTCAATAACACAATCGCCCAGCCCCAGTTTTTTACAATCTCATAGATGTGTACTAACAACCAGAATAAAGGAGTTGAGAAAATATATACCCAACCATAATCTTTAGTCCGCTCTAATTCAGGAGCTGCTGCAGCCATTGCATGGTATTCTTGTGGACCAACATACATTGGAACATCAATCGTATAACTTGAATGTGCTTTAATTTGTGGTAAATCAGTCATAACTCCAGCAGAAGCCAAATTACCAACTGGTTTGAAATCAAAACGACATTGAACACCATTGCTACATATCGCAGCGTGATTAAATGGATTTAACAACCATAAACCAGTGAAATAATGCTCAGCAAATCCAGCCCAACCATTGGTCGTATTTTGTGGATATTCAACATTATTTTTAGCTAAAGCATCAAATTTGATGGTATTAAATTTAGCTTCTTCATTATAATAAACTGGACCAGTAAAAGTATGAACAAATTTAGTTTCACCAGCAGGTGCTTGTTCATCACGTAGGAAACGCCAGTATGCCGTAACATTATTTAACGCCACCGCGCTATTATTCATAATCTGATAGCTAACATCAACTACATAACTGCCTCGTTTGAAAGTAAAGGTTTTAACCACCACTACCCCACCGCTTTCAGCCGTGCTAGTCAAACTAACCGCTAAGCTATCTGCCGTAGAGTTCATTGCGTAACTATAATCTTGTGCTTTAAAAACTGTTTTATGTGTTGGTAATTGTAAATTATCGTTAGGACTAATTAAGCCAGTTTGCGCCACAAAAACACGATTATTATCACTCATCAAGAACTGATAAGGTTTGCTGGTATCATCGTAATCAGTGTATTTTAATAAATCAATACTACGAATATCGCCACCAACAGTATTAATTTGTACCTTCATCAAATCAGTAGTAACATTGATGATTTTATCACTCGCTAAACCAGTGCCATTTTCAGAAACTTGATTATTCGTAGCAGTTGGTGTGCTACCATCGGCAGGAGAATTTGCTACTTGCGCGGTTGCAGTAGTCGGAGTCGGTGCTTTAGGAGCAAAGAATTTTTCCCAACCAAGCATTAGACCGAGAGAAAGAACAATAAATAATATTAAACGACGGGTATCCATACGTTTCCTTAAAAATAATACTGTTCGCGCTTATATATACTCAAATTGATTCGAAATCCTAGTAGGTGAGAAATAAATCAACGACCTAGGATGATGAATCTGCTTGAGTATAACTGTCAAGGTACAGGATCGTGCCCACTACCACCCCACGGATGGCAACGTGACAGACGTCGAACGGTTAAACAAAAACCCTTGATTATACCATACTTATTCAGAGCAATAATTGCATATTGGGAGCAGCTTGGCGTATAGCGACAGCTTGGTGGCAACCATGAGCTAATCAATAGCTGATAGCTACGAACCAGCAGAATTGCTAGTTTTTTGAACATTTGAATTTAGCTTAAATTTAGTACACAATTGCTTAAGTTCGGCAATTATCAATGGATAATGTTCGGGAGTGAAGTGTTTTTGTGCTCTAACGATTAAATCCAGAGGCATCCAGTCAAATTGTTCGATGCGAAAGAATTCACGAATGGTACGTTTGATATAATTACGCTGGTTGGCGCGCTTATGAACTTTTTTGCTAACCATAAACCCAAGTCGCGAATGAGTTAGCTCATTTGGTTTATAGTGCAACTTAAAGAATTTGCCAACGCGTACCTTACGAAATACAAAAACGGATGAAAACTCATCCGCTTTGCGTAATCGGTGCGCTTGTGTAAATTTATTGCTCACTAGCTGCTACTTGTTGGATATTAGTAGTTGGTACACGCGATAGACACACTATACAGCCAGACTAGCACGGCCTTTTGCACGACGTGCCTTGATAATTGCACGACCTGATTTAGTTTTCATACGAACTAAAAAGCCATGAGTACGCTTACGTTTTACCACTGAAGGTTGGAATGTGCGTTTCATTTAAATATTCCTTTAGCAAAAATTAGTCCCGAATTATAGCACACTGAAAGAATATTGCCAAGCCAATTTTTTGGTAAATTACTATTAACGTTAAAACAAATTCTTTCACTGATTAATTTCACTTCAAAACAGATGAGTATTACTCATCTTTATTCACGCTACAAACCTTATCATCTAGCAGAAGTCACTCTCTGACACTCGCGCTCTTAGATGATAAAATACTGTACTCATTTAGCACAATAAATAGCATAGTGTTCAAGACTAAAATATGAGCCTACTTCAGTAAAACCTTGGCTAAGAATTGCTTCCTGAGTTTCAAAGTGCGTATTGGGATAGTCACTACTTTCAACATGCTCACGTATATTGATAATTTCGTTTTGAGATAGATTCGACAAACTACGATAAAAATCCCCCATTGTGTGAGTTAAATAATCATGACGATTTTGTGCATCAGTTCTAAAAATATCAATAATTACGAATACACCATTTTCAGCTAAAATATTTTTAATTTTACTGTATATTGCAAGCTTTTCTGCAGCTTGGTAATGATGTAGGCAAAAGCTAGATAAGATAACATTGAACTTTTGTGGTTTGGCAACCATTTCATCTAAGATTATTGATAAATCACCAAAAATCAGCGAGGCTTGAGATATTTTGTTATTAGCAAGATTTTTTTTAGCCTCATGAAGCGCCTGCGCAGAAGAATCAATTCCAAAATATTCAACTGATGATAGACAAGACAATGTCTGTGCTGAATAGAAGGCATCACCACACCCGACATCCAAAAACTTAAATGACGATTCTGCAGATAAGGAATTCAATAACTCACCAAGCTTGGCAAAAAGCTCATGATGTTTCATATAATTATTGGCAATAATTTTCTGGTATGTCGCCCAGCTGTCAAAAAACTCTGTGGCAATCTGCGGTTTAACTAGATTATCTGGCGTATTCATAGAATCTACTTTCTTAAATGTACAAGTATCACAATCTTGCATAATGCTAAATTCTAACATCTGAAAAGCTTATAAAACAATAGATGATTTTGTCTATCCAAATATTTTTGACTAAACTAATTTAGCAAGGAGGCATCAATAAAATTTGGCGAGAATATCAGCCAAATATGTGACATAGCTTAAGCCTATCCATCAGTTTCCTACATATGGCGTTTGAAGTATCCCTCAATAAATTTAATTAGTTTTTTGAAATGATACTATTGCTAGTGTTTAATTTAACTAAGTAATAGCTAATTTAAACCCTGAAATCTAGCAAAATGTGCACTAATTCGCCTAGTCTAATCGCTTGGTAACTGAGAACCTTAATGCCTAACTGCTTTGATTCGAACATAAAAGCAGGAACTCAGATATGCTATAATATTACGACTAGCCAGAAATAACTTACTTTTAAAGTAAGTATCTATAAATTTCATATTTTAACTATGACAATTTTAAATGAGAGAATAAGATGAGTTATTATATTAGTGAAGGTTTAAAATTAAATTATGACGTTTATGGTTCGGGTGAACCATTAATTATTATTGGCGGTATTACTTGTAACAACCATCATTGGGATTTAGTTCGTGATCAATTGAGTAAAAAATTCCAATTAATTTTGCCAGATAATCGGGGTATTGGTAAATCAGAAGTACCAGAGAATGATTATGCTATTGCAGATAACGCAATTGATATTGTTAACCTAATTAATCACCTAGCAATCCCTAGAGCACATATTCTAGGTCACTCTCTTGGGGGTGCTGTTGCACAGTATTTGGGAGCTTATCATTCAGATAAAGTTAGCAAATTAATTATTTCACATTCCGCGATAAAATTTAATGCTTGTAGCACGATCTATTTTGAGCATATGTTATTACTAAAAGAAGCAGGTCTTTCTCCATTAATTCAGGCGACTAGTGTAATGCCATTTGTTTTTAGTGATGAATTCAATCGTGATCCAAAGAATCTTGAAGAATATCTGGAAAATGAAAAGAATGAAGAATATCCTCAATCACTTAAAAGTTTTAAGCAACAATTTCATGTATTAAGAAATGCCGATTCATCATCTTTTATACAGGATATTAATGTTCCAACCTTAATAATTGCTGGTAAAACAGATAAATTAACGCCCAAAGAAAATTCACTAGCCTTGTTAGCTAAAATTAAACACGCTCAATATAAAGAAATTCATGGGGCACACGTACCAATGATAGAAGCTCCCAATGATTATGCTGAGTTAGTTATAGATTTCTTATCTTTGAGCCAATAGTTAGCATTATAAAAAGAGTTATAATATATGTATTGTGGTCGACTTTGTTAATACCAATTTATATAAAATCTAAGAACCTGTTCAAGATCTCTTTTATATTAAACTAATAAATGCCAGTATTACCATATGCATACTGGTAATTATTAATCTCTCGCGACTCTTCCACACCCGCCGACATTTCCCTAACCAGCTAAAGGAACGTTCAATAATCCAGCATTTGGTAACATAATATAGTTATCCTATAAATATCTGAGCGATAGATTGTTCAATAGCTAAACTTAAATTATTCTGTCGATTATCATTT